>CDZY01041726.1_pt1 | contig 232730 bp, 228 predicted proteins | sample 557671 | NCBI WGS metagenome assembly CDZY01 (sample SAMEA3182091, study PRJEB8094) | gut metagenome | biome: human; feature: gut; material: Stool; isolation source: human stools | place: Canada | collected 2013-03-11
GGGCAACCCGTAAGCCCGGTTGATTAGCCTAAGTCTGCTGCTCCAGCGGCAGGAAACTACGTTGTGTACTAATAATATAGGCACCTTACTCATGCTCCACAAGTGGTAAGCACTGCGGACGGCTCGTTAAACATCTCTAAGGGTAGGAGAAGTGCGAACGTCATGTCGAAAGGCTAAAACGGTATAACAACATTGGCGATGTGGACCACAGGGCGCAAGCCCTGACTTATCGATTTACAACTATTATACGAAAGGAGTACCTTGCATGAGCACTTGCGCTTGTGTTCTCAGTAAGAATGGCGAACGCCTGATGCCGACTATCCGTCTTGGCAAGGTGCGCCATCTTCTGAAAGACGGAAAAGCAAAAATCATTAAGCATCATCCATTTACTATTCAGTTACTGTATGACAGCGAAACGAATATTCAACCCATTGAAATCTGTGAGGACGTCGGTTACAACTACATCGGCATCAGTGTGAAAAGCCAATCTCACGAGTATGTATCTGCACAGTATGATACATTGCAAGACGAGAAAAGCTGTCACGATGCTTGCCGTAGAATGCGCCGAACTCGCAGAAACAGGCTACGTTACCGCCAAAAGCGCTTTGACAACCGCAAACGTGACAAAGGCTGGCTTGCACCCTCTCTTAAACATAAGAAAGAACTCAACGTCAATGTCATTAAAATGTATTGCGAAGTTGTGCCTATTACGCATGCAACCGTTGAAGTTGGTTCTTCCGACACAATGCTTGTAAAAGCAATCGAGGAAGGTAAAGCTACACCAGAAGGCGCAGATTATCAAAAAGGCCCTCGCTACAATTTAGCAACCTTGCGGGAAGCAGTATTCTACCGTGATAACTACACCTGCCAAGTTTGTGGGCGCAAAATCGCGGATGGTGCCATTTTACATATGCATCACATGTTTTATTGGAAAGGTCGCCATGACAATAGTCTCAGCGAGCTTATAACAGTATGCGAGAAGTGCCATACACCAGCTAACCATCAAAAAGGCGGCAAGCTCTATGGATTCGGTGAAGATATAAAGTTTGCCAACCTTTCTGGTGCAGCATTTATGAACACTGTACGCTGGCAAATCGTTAATGAACTTTACGCTGCTTTTGGAAAGCCGTTCGTCACATTCACTTATGGCGCGATGACCAAGGAAAAGCGAATTGCCCTTCATCTTGAAAAGAGTCATAACAACGATGCGTATGCAATGGGCGAGTTTCATCCAAACTGCCGCTGTACGTTTGAACATTATGAAAAGGTAAGGCGTAATAATCGCATCCTTGAAAAGTTTTATGATTCTCGCTACATTGACATTCGTACAGGAGAAATAGCTACTGGAAAAGAGCTCTTCAACGGTAGAATCAACCGCAGCCATAAAAAGGATTCTGAAAATTTGCACAAATACCGTGGAAAAAGGATTCGTAAAGGCTATCGTGCGCTACGTCGCAAGAAAGTGGCCCTCAATCCCGGTGATTTGGTTTCTCTCAACGGGGAAATTCTTACTGTCCATGGCACTCATACCAAAAAGAATGGTTCTGTAAACGTAGAATTCAAAACGCCATCAAAAAGCGGTAAAAAATCCACAAGCCTTAAAAAGCTGAAAATTATTAAAACGATAAGCCCCATGCGCTCTGCGTGGGATAAAGTATCTTAAAAACTCAAGAAAGGAGACATAGGGTATTTGCATTTACTGAGTGTACCTCAAATATACTCTTAGTCAGCGCATTCCTCGCCGCCTAAGTCGCAAGCGACTATAGACGGTGTACCCTGCGCACAAAATTTATGGATTTTGGCAATGCGTTTGCGACCACAGACGCTTTTGTGAATCCGCGCAAGGAAACTTCTTTCGTGCAGTGTTCCACTGAGAATCAACTTTCTGATTTCAGGAAGGCTGATTCCCATGTATAATATCTGACTCGTATCTTTGCGGTCGTTCCTTTTGGAGCGGCCGCGTTTTTGTTTTCAGTTTCCTTGCGCAAATGTGCGAGTCTCATAAAATGAAAATTAGGGAGGTGCTGTTTTGAAAATTCAGAGAATCATGCCTGCAACTACTCATTCCATGAAAGACGCGTTACCGCTTGGGACTATCCTGACGGTGAAAAATGTTGCAGACCAGAAATATATTGTGGTCGGCTATGACACAAGTTCTGTTCCGCACAACTACTATGCGGTTCCCTGGCCGCAAGGGTACATGGGTGAAGAAAATATGTACTTGGTAGGATTTGATGATATTGCGAAAGTTCTGTGTCGCGGCGGAATCAACGAGGAATCCAGAGTTTTCTTGCAGGCACTGGATGATGTGTTGAACGGGAGGTGACACGGTGACGGTAAAAGAGCTGAAGCATATGCTTGAGAACGCGGAAGACAATGCTATCGTCGTTGTGCGAAATAACTGGGCTCCGGCGGAATTCCTGAATACCTCTGCTCGGAAGATGGTGCTTGTGAAAGCAAATGGCAAGCTCATGACGCCGAAATGGGCCGAGGCGAGCGGGTATATCTGCGAAGGCCCTGCTATGTCGGCAATTTTATTCGATTGAGGTGAGAAAAATCATGCCCGATAAAAAAGTGGCCACGCAGGCATCTGATGGACCCTGGGAACGCGAAACCATCATCACATTCAATGACGCGGAGAAAAAAGCATCCTACTACACCTGCAACAAAGCTCGTATGGAACAGCTAAAAGAGCTTGCCAAAGAGTACCCTGATGCTGTTAAAATCACGCGGGATGAGGGCTGGTGTATGGAGGCAGATATGCCCAAGAAATGGGTCAAAATCAAGCCGCCTCGCAAGCTGACCGAAGAGCAATATGCGGAACTGGTCAGACGCGGCAAAGAACTTGCAGAGCGGCAGCGACAGGCAAAGAACTTAGTGAAGGAATAATCCGGCTTCATATGCCGAAAGAGGAGGATATAAAATGTATAATTCTTACAGCGCTCTTAATCTATTGGGCGGAATGCTCTACACGGTGATTCTTTTGGTAGTGGCGTATTTTGTACTCAAAATTGTTGCAAACTGGAAGATTTTCGAGAAAGCCGGGCAGCCTGGCTGGGCATCCATCGTCCCGTTCTACAGCAACTACATCGAATTCAACATTTACTGGGGGAACGGCTGGTTGTTTCTGATTCCGGTCTTGCTGAGCCTTTTGTCCGGTATCCCGCTGCTCGGCAATCTGTTCCTGGTTGTTGCTCTCATCATCGGTGCTATCACCAACTACAAGAAAGCTGTTGCGTTCGGTGAAGGTATTGGTTTCACGATTGGTCTTTGCCTTCTGAATCCGGTGTTCAACATGATTTTGGCTTTCGGTCATTATCAGTACCACGGTATCCCGCAGGATGGCTATTCCTATTCTCAGCTCAAGACCAAATATGAGGAAAAGAAAGCCGAACAGCAGAACAACCCCAGTACTGTTCAGTACCAGGCCCCCGAAACTCCCAAAGAGCCGAGCCAAAATGTTCAGTATCAAACTCCGAATGCCCCTGCTGAGGTTCAGACCCCGCCAACTCAGCAGAATCAAAATCAGGACAATGGCTGATATTATTTGGGTCGTTGTGTTTCTCTGCGTTCTCATCGCGTCCTGCTTTGGAATGTACTATTTCCAGGGTGAGAACAAACAAAAATTTGTGTTTTGCTTTTTGCTGGTAGCATTATCTTTTGAAGTCCTTGCGTTTCGGCTTCTGGATATTGCGTATACGGTGATTAACGCAGCAATCAAAGCCGCATAATGACCTTTTTTGCAATTCTCAAACTGTTTTTTGGCAGACCTTCCAACCGAGGGCCTGCCATTTTTATTGTTGCCAGGAGGAAAATCTATGAAAATCCGATTCTATACAAACAACAAAGAAGCTATTGTATTCGACCTCGAGGATATTTTGAAGCAGCTCAACATTGAAGAGCAGGTAGCCACTGTCGGTCTTGTCATTGAAAAAGACGAGGCCGAGGTTGAGGCAATCGCTCAGACAATACAAGACGATTATCCGAACATGTATCTCCAGGCAAAAGAATACGGACGGAATCTGACCTTGGCTTGTGCGGAGCTTCCGAACCCTACTAACCCGGATATTGTAACCTACCTCTATGCGGGCGATGATGCTACGGAAACTGACAGTTGGATTGCGAAAGTGAACAACACAATTCGTGCGCAAGGGGATAACAGTGAACGGCTCATCCATATTGACTCGAATCTCGCTGCCGTGGTAGAAGCAAACGAAACGGAACAAGGATACTATGCTTCCACCGTGTCGCAGCATGACAAGGCTACAAACGAAATGCTGAGTTTCCGGCAGATTGCAGAGTCGTTGGAAGCTGTTGGGGATAACTACAAGTACCAGAGCGCAAGCAACATTCTGACTGCAAGAACCAAAGCAGAGCGGAACTATATTGTCCGGCTTATCAAGATGTATTGCGACGATACCAAATACCTTTCCGGTGCTATGCCGCAAAGTGAGTACCCGTTCTGTGTCCAGAACGTTGACGCTCTGAACCAGCGTGATGCGCAGTGGTCCGAAATCAAAGAGTATCTTGCACAGGACGAGAATCGCAACAAGCTGGATGTGATTCTTGGCTTCGTGCCGGATGAGGAGAGCGACAAGACTCTAATTCTGCACAGCATTGAAGAAAAAGGGAAGGCCATGTCTGATTCTGAAATCGAAAAAGCATATAATTTGCTGTTTGGTGACTGTAGCAATGAATGAATAATCTTGCGCTTTCGTTCGAGACCCGTATAATTTAGCTTGTACGATAGATACCATCTACTAAGCACACTGTGTGCTCGTACAATTCACACTTCGCTTTAAGGCGGACTTCCCACACCGGGAGGTTCGCCTTTTTGCGTACAAAAAAAGGAGTGTTATAATGGATAACGTATGGACAAATCTTGGCAACCGACTCGAAACTGCTTGGAAAAGACCAACAAGGCCCAACTCTAAACGCCCAAAAGACGGTGAAATCATCGACGAAGAGAAATCGGTGCGCTGGAACAGGGAAGAGGTCGTTCGCCGACAAAAAGCCTGGGATGCGGAATGCTCTCGGCTGAAGAAGGCGCAGAATGCAGAAATCGAACACATCTCGGAAGCTATCGAACTTCAAATTCAGGAAGACATCAAAGCCGAAACGAAACGCAGCATTTCCAAAAAGGCTGCAACCATCCTCTGGCAAAAAGCCTACGACCGTGGCCACGCCTATGGTTTCGCTGACATCTACTGTGCCATCGAAGACTACGAGGAGCTGGTTGTTGCCGTACTTACAAACGCCCGCTGAACTCAACCACAAATCACAGAAAGGAAAAAATATGAAATTAAACGAATATCTCACAGAAAACGGCGTCAAGCTGATGATTAAAGGCTCCGGAGAAAATTATCCTCCACGCCAGACAAACGACCTCGGTATGTACGATTACGCCGAAGGTCTTGAAAACGTCATCGGCAAAATGGCTTGGATTTGCGATTATCGCGCAAATGCAGACCCGACCAAAAAGCCGATTCGTAACATCAAGCCTACCCCGGTTGTTGTAACGGACGCAAAAGAAACGAGCAAAACCATCTATTATTCTCCGGTCTATTTTCGGCCGGTAAATCGGGGTAAGATTTCTTCAACCGTCATTGCCCCATTGGACAACACCGGGTATCGCTGCTGCTCCGGCACTTCCGTCAACATCTTCTACACGAAAGAAAAGTGCGTGAAGTGCTATCGGGAGCAGGTTCGACAGGCAAACGAGATTTATGAGAAAGAGAAGGCTCGCATCATCAAAGAGTTCGACGCTCGCATGCAGATTCTCAATGATTCTCTCACGCCGTTCAACGATGTCCCGCAGAGCGACTACACCGTTGTTGCAAAAATGGATGTTACGAACGATTCTCTCGGATACAATGAGAAAAATCGGCATTTTTATCTCGAGACGACCCGAACCATGATTCCGACTCGCTATACCATCGAAATGCTCAAGATGCAGGCACTGATTGGCCTGGTGGATGAACTCCGTGCAAACACCACCTGGCAAAAGGGCGTCCCTTTCCGTATCCTTATCAGAACAACAGTTTTCGTGGATGGTATTGAAGATGTCAGCCAGGCCACAACGGAATCTCAAACCATTACCCTTTGATGAACTATTAAGAGCGCACGCCCCGTCTATAGCCGTAAGGCTTAGGTGGGGAGGTTCACAAAAAAACAAAACAATACATATGTGAGGTAAAATGTTATGTCTAACAACATGTCTATTTCTTCCATCAAGGAATATTATAATAATCTCTGCACCAAAGCCAAAGAATGGAGTGCCGCCTACTATGAGCAGGATGCTCCGGTTGTAACGGATGAGGAATACGATTCCGTGATGCACGAGATTCGTGATATCGAAGCGGCACATCCTGAGTTCGTGACCGCTGACAGCCCTACACAGGTTGTTGGCGGCAAGCGTGTTCTCGGTATTCCGGTTGAACACCGTGTACCGATGCTTTCTCTGCTTGATGTGTTTTCCGATGATGAGGTCCGCAGCTTTGTGGATTCGGTGAAAGCTGAATACTCCGATGTGACCTTCTCTGTGGAGCGCAAAATCGACGGTCTGAGCTTGTCTCTTGTCTACGAACGTTCTGACGATGGTCTTGCCTATTTGACCCAGGCTTCGACGCGCGGTGACGGCCATGTCGGTGAGGATGTGACCGCCAATGTCGCAACCCTCACTTGCCTGCCTCGCAGCATCGAGCTGCCCAAGGGTATCGGCAAAATCGAACTCCGTGGCGAGTGCTATATGTCGGAAAAGGACTTTGAAGCAGCCAATGCAAAGCAGGCGGAAGCGGGGAAGAAGCTCTTTGCGAATCCCCGCAACTGCGCTGCTGGCTCTCTGCGTCAGGCTGACCCGTCTATTGCACGGGAACGCAATCTGCAGGTGTTCGTTTTCAATGTTCAGAGCGTCAACAATGGTGATGCAGCACAGTTCAGCCCGTATCATTGTGACCAGCTGAACTATCTGCGTGACATCTGCGGTTTTAAGACCACCTATTACGCTCATTGCAATGACATTGATAGCATCTTGGCAGCCATTCACGACATTGAGGAAAAACGCTATGATATCGATTACCCGATTGACGGCGCAGTCATCAAAGTCGATGAACTGAGCATTCGCCAGAAGATGGGCGAGCGCACCAAAACCCCGAAATGGGCTATTGCATACAAGTATCCCGCCGAAGAAAAGGGAACTGTCTTGCGCAGCATTCAGTTGCAGACAGGTCGTACTGGCCGCGTCACTCCTGTTGCTGTCTTTGACCCTATCCAGCTTGCTGGTACTCGTGTGGAGCGTGCAACGCTCAACAACGCCAACTTCATCAAGACTTTGGATATCCGTATCGGTGACACGATTGTCCTGCACAAATCCGGTGACATCATCCCGAAAATCACGATGGTGGAGCTGGAAAAGCGCCCGACAGACGCTGTGCCTTATGACATGGCGAAGCAGGTCTGCCCCGTTTGCGGTGCGCCTATCGCACCGGTCAACGGTTCTGTGGACCTCTACTGCACCAATGACGCTTGCCCGGCAAAGATTGTGAATCGCGTTATCCACTTTGCCTCGAAGCCCTGCATGGACATCAAGGGACTTGGCCCTCAGATGATTCAGGACTTGGTTGATAGCCGGTTCATTGAGAACCCCGTTGACCTGTACTGGCTCTATGAGGAGGAAGGTGAACTGACCAACATGTATGGCGCGAAGATTGCCAAAAAGGTTCTTGCTGCCATCGAAAAGTCCAAGGAGCAGAATGCCGACCGCGTCCTCAAGGGCCTTGGCTACCGTCTCATCGGCGGTCATGTTGCTCGTGCGCTGTTTACTCAGTGCAAGGCTACGAATGGCAACCTTCTGACACTGTCCACGCTCAATGTAGATACCATCAAGGAGTGCAACATTCCCGGCTTTTCTGATGCTATCTATGCTGCGCTCGATGCGATGCTTTCCAGCGCTGAATTTACGCAGGAAGTCAATACTTTGCATGATGCCGGTGTCAATCTTGACTACCATGCTCCGGCAGGTGCCAATGATGAGTCTGCGCCGCTCGCTGGCAAGACATTCGTTATTACCGGTACACTGCCTTCCATGAGTCGCGATGAAGCCAAGACTTATATCGAAGCGCATGGCGGCAAAGTCTCCGGAAGTGTCTCCAAGAAGACGAGCTATCTTGTTGCGGGTGAGGCAGCCGGTTCAAAACTCGACAAGGCGAACGCTTTGGGTGTGCCTGTTCTGAGTGAGGACGACCTCAAGGCAATGTGCCAGTAAGGAGGTCTTGTGGTATGTATGACTTCGACCGCATCGTAAAAGCTGCGGAGTCCTGTGACTTTCACGACGCATTTGCCTCTGACATCAAACGCTGTGAAAACGCTCTTGGCATGGGTGGCCTCATGGCAATCAATGCTGAATGTTGGCTTGATGTCTTGAGCGCCATGCCGGATACCGAAATTGCAGAGTATGTTCGCACTAAATATAAGCCCGGTCTCTTGAATCCGTTTAAGGGAACGTCCTTGTACATCAAATCTTAACCTCTTGTCGCTTGCCCTTCACAGGGTGAGCGGCTTTTTCTTTTTGACTTTATTTGCGATTCCCCGATAATAAAAGTACGAACATACGAAAGGAGCATGTCGTCGATGCTCAAAAAGCTCAAATTCTTAATTTTTTGTGCATTTGTTGTTTGCGCCGCAATGCCAGCTACAGTATATGCCGAGAGCTTCACAACTCAGAATGCTGCTGTCGAAACTATAACTCAACACACCCTAACCTTTAACCCAAACTGCACAGACGACTCCTATTTCATCTCTGAATCGTCCATCGATATTCCCGAATCGCATAAATATGGTACGCTTCCTGTTCCGAGTCGAAAAGGCTATGAGTTTCTTGGGTGGTATACCGCATCGGATGGCGGAAATAAAGTATCTGAATCCACGGTCATGGGCAGCAGCGATACCATTGTATATGCTCATTGGACTGCCTATACCATCACTATTAACTATCACAACGACGGTGCTCAGACATGGCATTCCTATTGCACACATGCAGTCAACAGCTGTACGAACCTTGACATCGTTGAATCGGAATCTACCGCCTATGACACAGCGTATACCCATGCAGAGTACGGTATTCTGGATGTCGGCCGCTTCACAAAAGCAGGATACAAAGCCAGCAATCGCTGGAAAGTTGGGTCCAAAGACAGTTCCGTGATGGTGGTGGACACAAACTGGAGCGAGGAGCTCGCAGCAAGCGCAACTGGAAAAACCGTGGCAAAATATCTCGGCGTGGATGCTCAGCTTGAGCAGAGCAATGTGACCGTTGACCTCTACCCGTATTTTATCGAGGACTCGTATAATTCCGTTGTAAACGGTGTGACACCCGCCTCCACAACGGTTGAGGCATATGTACCCACGCTGTATTCGCTCATTGTGCCTGAGAGCGTAACTTTAGGCGGGAATGCTGGCAGCGGTGAAAAGACAGCGACTTTGCCCGTGATGGTGAAAGGCGACATCGGCCTATCGCAGGAAGTCAATGTCAGCACAACGCCTCCCACCATGAAAAGCAACAAGGCGGCGGATGTGCTTGCGAGCGTGGAAACTCCCAAAGCAGTGTGGAACCGTGACGACGCCTTAGCCAGTATCACCTCGAACTATACGGTGAAAGCAAATCTGACTCCAGGTGATTGGAGTGGTACAGTATCTTTTGTTTGCTCTGTATCGGAGAACTAAACACAATGTTGCACGACTTTGCACGATGTTGTAACATTCTAAAAAGCTACTAACACGCGTGCAAACTTTTTTTTAAAAAAGTTTATACAGCTTCTTGACGGCGTGTGCGACACCCATAAAATAGATAATGTAACAGAGATATCATTGATTTGCCATAGTTCATATACCTCCTGGAAGAAGGACAGATGCCCATATTGGGTTTCTGTCCTTTTTCTTTTTGAGGATTCCCGCAGATTTTCTGCGTTTAATATAGATTCATCCCACGGAATGTGGACTTCTGACAGCCGAAGAAAAGGCTGATTACATAGAATTGTCATGCTAATCAGCATGGCACGTATACACTGCGTTAATGAGTTTGTATAAATGTTCCTGCACGCGAACGCCGCGTTAAGAGCGTATTTATATACCGTATAACAATTACAAACCTTTAAGGAGGACATTACCATGATTCGAAACATAATTTAGCGAGTAGACACCATCATTAGCAACCACGAAGCCAAAGCTAAGCAATATGCAGTTAGCTATGGTTCATTCGTTCACGGTCTAATTAAGACCTAGCTGAGCAAAGATGGTGTGATACTCGCGCTCCTGCTGGAGCAAGTGAAACTGACCGAGGCCGCGAAAGCTCTGCTGCTTTTGGCAGTAGTATCAATCGTTGGCGCATTTATTGTGAAGAAAGTCTTCAAAAACTACAGCCACATCAAAGGATTGGCAGAAAACTTTCTGAAATCAACCGATGTTTTCGAGGCTATCAAAGAGGCAGTTTCTGATATTGCCGATAGCTCCTGCAAAACAGACAACAAAAAAGAATAATTACATCCCCATATATGGGGCTTACTTGCTGTGGAGATAAATTCGAGAGCAGCACGGCAGCCCCACGTTACGGGGTTATATTATGGCTAAGAAGAATAACAACGTCACTTTCAACGTCGGCATCACCAACCATTACTTTGACGCTATTTCGCGCCAGAAGTTACCCATGAGCGATGCCGCTTGTGAACCGGTTGATAATGCCATCTCTAATTGCAAAGATGCCATTAACATCTTGGTCGCGATTGTGAAAGGCCATGCCAAAAACCTAATCGGTGTGGTTATTGCCGACTGGGGCAATGGTATGTCTAAGGAAAAGCTGCCGGAAAACCTACAGTTTGGCAACGGCCACAGCAATGAGGGCCCGCTGTGCATCCATGGCGTTGGCCTGAACAATTTCATTTTGGTTGCCACCCGCAACAAGTATCCCTGGTTCATCGCTTCCAAGCAGCCTGGAGAGGACAGCTATCACCGCGTTGACGGCCCGTTCGCCACGACCATGACGATGTCCGAGCAGGAAGAGATTCCTATGGCAGATGTCGTTATGCGTGAGCAGTTTAAGGCTCTTGGCGCTCCTTCTACCATCATCTATGTGGAGATGGACAAGGCTACCGCCAGCACCATGCTGACCAAGAACGGCAGCTGCGCTGAGAGCCGGGTCACCAGCCTGAACGTGCTGCGTACCTGCCTGGCTGAGCACTTTGGTGTCAAGTACCGCAATTACTTGGCACCTGACGCTACCGGCGTTGCTCCCGCCCGTATCCTGATTCCTGATTTCCATATGGCGAATGGCAAGACGTGCGATGTGCTCGTCAAGCCCATTTTCCAGCCGTATAAGGAGAAGCAGAAGGAAAAGAACTTCACTGTTGACTATGATGGGTACGAGATTCCTGTCAAGGTTGAGTGTGGTCAGCTGGATACGGATGCGACCAAAGGTGTTGTTACTGGTGGCTATGACTTGAAGCATTTCTACCAGAACAACATGCTTACGCAGGGCTTGGATATCCAGCTCGGCGAGCGTGTTATCGCCACCGCTCAGTTTGATACCATCTGGGACAAGGCTCGTCACCCGGCCTTCAACGCTTTCACCGGCGTTGTTGCTGTTGATATTTCCGGTCTGCCGCGTGGGTTCTTGAATACCCTCGCCAACAAGTCGGATATCGACCTGAGCGACAAGGGATGGCGTAAAATTTTCGACGCTATTGCCGAAAACGTGAAGCCTCTCGAAAGCGAGCCTCTCACTCTTGAGAAATATGCGCAGGATTTTGCAAATCGGCTGGTTGCAGACACCGGGAATGAAGTTGAACTCCAGTTCCCTCTGTACGCAAACCGGACTCGTATCGACGTTCTGGAACATATCGACGAGTCCCACTGCAAGATTTATGACTTCATGAGCGGCGTTGCTACTTTGAAGTCTGTAACCGAGCTGCGGACTCATTGGGATGGCATGGTTGCACAGGGCATTCAGCCTGTTTCGGCTGTGATGTTCTGCAATAAGCGCGGTCCTATGCTCAAACATACCTGCGACGAGATGAACACTCTCGTGCAGGCTATGAATGACGAGGACTTCTACATGACCCTCGAAGCTGCTGGTGGTGATGCGTCTAAGATGCCGCACTACAACTTCGATGTTATTCTTGACCAGAATATCCCCGTGAAGAAATAACATCACTTGCCGTCATCCGAAAGGGTGGCGGCATTTTTTGTTGAGCTATTGCTTAAACATCAAGATTCCTCATGTGGGGTGTAGCGTTTTGTACCGATATATGCTATAATTGGCACAAAAAGGAGGAACCGGCATGGCAGAAAATAATAACAACGGTGGCAAAAACACTAATATCATCACCAAAATTAACGATACCATTTCCAAAGTCCTGGGCGATTTCCCGCCCGTTGTTCAGACAATCGCAAAAATCGTTGTCTTCGGTGGGCTCATCCTGCTTATCGCCAAAGCCATCGGCTATATTTTCCCGGTTATTGTGAACGTTCTTTTCAACCTCTTAGTCAAAATCGTTGGCTTCTGCATTCTGGCAGCCTTTCTTTACGGCTGCTGGTACGAGGTAAAACTGCAAATGACTCGCGATGAAAACTCCTTCCTGCTGAATGAACGACTCAAGTATCAGAAAAAAGAATACGAGGAACGTGAGCACAGAAGACAAGAACGAGATAACAGACGATAATACATAATCATACATAGGCTGTCCAGCTTCGGTTGGGCAGCTTTTTTTATTTTCCTGTTGCAGGCTCTTGCGAATCGTATACCATAAAAAGTATGAAAGGAGTTTATCATGAAAACACTTGAATCCTTTTTTAGCAGAACTGCACAGTTTGGCTTGCTCATTTATCTGACCGGCTGCTTTGGCCTGTTGATTGTTTTAGGCGCTGCAGTCGCAAAATGGCTTAAACTCATCGACGTAATTCAATATATTGCCTTTGCTTTTGGACTTGGACTCCTCACTTTGCTTATCGGCATGGTGGGTCTCTCACTCCTCGGCATTAGGGGTATTGAAGAATTTTAGTGGAATGACCCCATCCCACTAAGTTCCTTCAATATCACAGGCGGATGTACTTTTGTACATCAAGATGACGAGCTGCACTTGTACGGTTTTCCCAGCTTGCAACCATGCGAAGGCGTCATCTAGCCAAGGGAAACACAACCTCCTGCTTCGGCAGGAGAGATTTATCGTAAAGGAGGTGGCGAATATGTCCACTGTTTATGTACTTAACAAAGACGGTAAACCTTTGATGCCTACGACTCGCGGCGGACATGTGCGCCACCTGCTTAAAGAGCAGAAAGCACGAGTCGTAAGAGCAAAACCGTTTACCATCCAACTGCTGTATGAAACCAATGATGTAGTGCAGCCCCTATATTTAGGCATTGACCCTGGTAGAACCAATATCGGCGTTGCCGTTGTTAAAGCAAATGGAACGGCAGTCTTTACGGCACATCTGGAAACTCGCAACAAAGAGGTTCCAAAATTGATGCAAGACCGTAAAAAAGCCCGCCGTGCAAGACGCACAAACGGCAGACGTTGTCGCCGTCAGCGGAGAGCTAAGGCAAATGGCACCATTTCTAAGAAGTGCGTGAAGCAAGATACTGCTCAAAGTAAGAATCCTAGCAAACGTGCAAAAGAAATTGGCATCATCAAACGTCGCCTTCCGGGTTATAAGAAAGATGTACTCTGCATTGGTATTAAAAACAAAGAAGCAAAGTACACCAATCGCACAAGACCGGAAGGATGGCTTACGCCTACCGCGAATCAGTTGCTCCAAACACACATCAATTTGGTGAGAAAAATGCAAAAGTTCCTTCCTATCAGTGATGTTGTGCTTGAAGTAAACAAATTTGCGTTCATGCGGCTTGATAATCCTGACATTCAGAAATGGCAGTACCAACAAGGCCCACTCTACCAAAAAGGGAGTCTTGAAAATGCTGTTTCTGAAATGCAGGAACACCATTGCCTGTTCTGTGATAAACCCATCGACCATTACCACCATGTAGTGCCGCAATCCGAGAATGGCAGCAACACCATTGCCAATATCGTTGGTCTATGCGCGGAGCATCATAACCTTGTTCATAAAGATGCTGCCTGGCAAAAGAAACTTGCCGAAGAAAAAGTTGGACTTAACAAAAAGTACGGCGCTTTGAGTGTATTGAATCAAATCATTCCGGCACTGACGAATAAATTGAGTGTGCTATTTCCAAAGCACTTTTTTGTGACAGCAGGAAAGAGCACCCATGACTATCGTGCAACGCACGGTGTAAGTAAAGACCATTGGCTCGATGCTTACTGCATTGCTTGTTCTGTTTTGCCGAGTGATGTTTGTGATAGCAATATCAACAATCATATGCCGTATGAGCTGAAACAGTTTCGCCGCCATGCTAGAAGAGCGTTAAACAATGAAAATATGAACCGCGTGTACACGCTCAATGATAAGGCGGTTGCTATAAATCGGCATAAAGCAACGGAACAAGAAGCTGCCAGCCTAGAAGAATTTCGCAAAGAGCATCCGAATGATGTTTGCAAGCTTAAAGTTAAAGAGCACCATCCAACATACAGAAACATGAACCGTAACTATCCAGGAAGCATATTTCTTGTTGGAAAGCATGTTCATATAATGCAAGGAATAGCTGGCTCTAAAGACGGAAAAGCAACAACATACAAAGACTCTAACGCAAACTCAATAACGGCGAGTAAATGCAAATTTGTTGCAAAAAATTCTGGCATATTGTTTGTGTAGTATGAATTAAAAGTAATAAAACCACGAAAAATCTTCAATAGCCGCAAAACCGCAAACATAAGGAGGCAAAACGCGCATGAGTAAAAAGATTATCAATATCACCGCAGCTGCCATGGCACTCGCCGTGACACTTTCCGGCTGCGCCACAGCTGTGGTTCAGGAACGGAAAGACCAGGCGGCCGAAGCGGCAAGTGCCGAAGCAGCACAGGCTGCCGTCACAGCAACGCCGGAACCGACAGCAGAACCGACCCCGGAACCCATCAATGCCTGGTCTTTGTTGTCGAATCTCCCGGATTTCACGCCCGGCACGCTGGACAATCCTGACACTACCTGGCCGGACGGTATTCCGATGGGGCAGAGTCCTTTGTCTTACGATGACGGCAGCAAGTTCTATTCGCTGCGCAGCGTTGATACCGGCAAGACACTGGATATCACGGACGTTGCATTACAGGATGTACGGGATTTGCCTGTAAAGGGATATCTGAAATTGAACGAACTTGAAAACGGTGATACAGTCATTGGTGAAATCAATGCAGAATCCACAGGCGAAGGCGTAGAAAAGGAAATCAGTGATTTTTCCATTCACACTGCCAGCAAGGATGACGGCTGTGACTATTATCCGATTGGATATAACGGCGGTTCACTGACCTTGATGCTGGACGGTCGTGCAGCCAATGATGATGGCATCAATATCGGCGATGCGTTCCTTGACGGTCTCTATTATTCGTCTGTCACTCCGGACAAATTCGACGGCTATCCGACCGACGGAGAGCCGGAGGAACAGTTCAACTTCCTGTATGGTTTGTTTGGCAATCCGTCCGGTCTCTACTGGACAAACAACGATTCTGTCGCTTTCAATTCCAGCAAGCAGTATCGTACCTTTGAAGATTTCCGAGATGCAGATTATGATGTTGAAATTGGCGGCAAGAACTTCTATCTGGTTTGGAACTATGACGGGTATAGCGTTGTTGCGGCGTGCAATGACACCTTTGACAGCGCAGACGTGAAGGGCACTACGATTCAGGACATCTACTTGTTTCCGAACATGACCGAAACCAAGTACTTGGTCGAAAATCCTGGCAGCCTGATTAGCGGTTATCTGGGCTATGGTGAAGCTCCCGTTATCTTGACTGGTACATACGCATCAGTCAACAGTGATTCGACTGTTGAACAGGATACAAGCGCGGAAGAAAACACCGACGCTGAATCTGGTGACGATTCCACGGTGGATGAAAACGCTGAGTCCAGTTCCGATGATAACAGCGACAGTTCGGAAAATTCCGATTCTTAATTTGAAAAATAGTTATTGCGTATTCGTGCGAAACGCATACAATGAAAATTGTATGATAGATAACAGCACACATACGCTATAATTTCACAATTCTGAGAAGCAGACTATCCGTTTGGAAGTCTGCTTTTTTTGTTGGAATTTTGCGGTGCTTTGCTGATGTTTATTGTAACAAAACACTACAAGGAGAAAGAAAAATGACCGTAACAAACACTGTAACAGAAACAGAACACTTAACCCCCCTGCGTTCCGCTGTAGAGAACATCAACTGGAATACTTTGTACCAGCAAAAAATGGCTCTCGAAGAAGTCTCTGACATGCTCTATGCCAAGAGAAAAGAGGATGACACGTTTGGCAAGGCTTCCGCCTGGCTCGAAAGCGTCATTGCACTCATGGAACGTTTGGGGGATGCAGCAGAAGAGGAAGGGAAGTTTGATTATCCCGAGCGGGACGAAAACGATGAACATCTGGATAACAGGTTCAATCATGTGTTGAATCAGTACCCGGATGTGGATATCTGACCAGTTCATATCAGGAGGACAATGATGCGGATTAACAGCAGTTGTGTGCTGCTTCACAGTACCACGAGTCTCAACGCAAGAGTTCTTCCGCTCATTGGACGGGTCGGAACTCTTGAGCTGTCAAGTGGGCAGCCACTCGTATTCAAAACAACAACACCAAAACAACAAGACGTCCTGCGTACCAGCACAGTAAAAGCTATTGGTTTTGCAGGAAGCAGAATTTTTGTCAAAACCGAAAGAGGAACCCAATACACATTTGAATTCCAATAACACCCAAGCGGCCACTAATCTCATTTTTTATAGATTGGCGGCCGCTTTTATTTTTATCATTTTTTTGAAAGGAAGTTTTTAACATGAATTTCATCAATGCCGCCACCAAGAAAGAACGCACCCATGTAGAAGAAATCATCCGGTCTCAGCCTGTTATGTCTCATGAAGGCATAACCGCCACTGAGATTGCTATTTGCGGCAAGCGGAATCTTTTCATGGACGTTTATTGCCCGGATAACGGCGCTGAAAAGCATCCGATTATCATCGATATCCATGGCGGCGGCTTGATTGCTGGCCGAAAAGAACAGAACCGGAACCTGGCAACCTGGTTTGCCAAAGAAGGGTATCTCACCTTTATTCCGGATTACCGTCTGGTTCCTGAAACCAATGTTTTCGGTCAAATCACCGATGTCATCAATGCGTTTGCTACTGTAGCTGAACGCGCTGAAGACTTCGGTGGTGACTTGAATCAGGTCTTTGTAGTTGCCGACAGTGCTGGCGCGTTCCTTGCCTGCATGGCAAGTTCTATTCTCCGCTATCCTGCCGAGATGCAGCCGGTAGAGGACGAGCTGGAAGAGAACGTACCCGAGGCAGCCAAGCGGCTCATCATCAATGCGATGGGCCTGCAGAGCGGGATGTACTACATCTACAAAGGCCAGGTCGGGCTTCTCCAGAACTATTACATGGCCAAAGGTTGGAAGAATCACAGCTATGCTGAATTCATCAAGCCTGAAACCTATTCTAAACTCATTCCTCCGTGCTATATCTGCACCGGAAAGAGGGATTTCCTCAAGAAACAGACTTTCGGATTCAAGAAGTGCCTCGAAAATGAGCGCGTTCACCACGGTTACGGGTTTGTTTCCAAGAAGGAAACCGTTCACGCTTTTGCAGCACTGTATCCTGAATCCGAATCCGCAGTCGGTGTAAACCGCGAGATGATTCGGTTTTTCGACAGTTTCGAAAAATAATAAATACCAAAAAAACAAATAACAAGGAGGCATTTCATAATGACTCACAATGAGTTGGTTCATGACCTCTGCACTCAAGATTCGATTGTAGTGCAGAACTTTGCTGAGCTGATGCGGTTTGTGCTCGACAACAAAGCGGAAGTTATCTATGACGGTTGGATTAACGTCTATGTGCCTATCTGGTTTGATGCTGATATGGCATTTGGTCTTAACTTGAACACGGTCGAAAATGCAGACTGGATTAACATGTACATTGACTGGCATCCGGACGATACCATTCGTACATACATTTCCTACTGCAACAATTCCACCGATGACCCCGACTTCAATCTCGAAATCATCATGAGCCCCAGCCATCAAGAACTGTTCAATGCGCGATTCAAAGAACAGTTCAAGGCCGCTTATCACATGAGTGTCGAAGAAGCGTGGGCTAAATTCGGCACCGAATAATATAGTGAGGAGATATATCATGGCACGTAAAGAAATCAAAATTTTCATGGACGCCAAGGAAGCTGCCAGTTTCCTGAAAACTATCGATTGGTCCTGGCTGTTCGGTTTTCTCAGTGAGCGCTATAACGTTTCGCTCAGCCCTCACAAAGAGCTGAAAGACAACGGCGCAGCAATCATCAAGGTCGAATGGCCTGATGAACTGATTGAAAAGTGCGGAATGATGGCTGATGTCTTCTCGTCAGTCAAGCTCGTCACGTTCGATTCGTATTTCAAAGAAATCGTGGAATACGATGAAGATAAGTTCAATGAAGAACGTGAAGCATGGTTTACCAATCCGACAAAGACGCTCAGCTATCTCGATTGCGATGGCGTCGTCAAGGAACGGACTCTTGCGCTGAACATCTCCCTTCGCTATACGCTGTATGACGGAGGCTACAATTTCGCAACGCTGCTCTATGCGGTTTATTCCGATGTGAACGGCTGGACTATCCAGATGGAAAAGGAGTAACAACAATGGTTGAAATGGCATTTAAGGTGAATCCCGGCACCACTTTCTACAAGAATTATTTTTCGACAAAGGAGGAAAAAGCGCACTTCGTTGAAATCGCGAAGCAATTCTTCGACAAATATTTTCCCGGTGAGAAATTCTCGTATGTCTTGAATGACCGGTTGACGGTCGAATTAACACCAGAGCTGCTCGCTAAATACGAATCTCAGGTCATGAAACGCCGTGACCCTCACGGCTTTGTCATCTTCAAACAGCGTTCGCCCATGAACTGCCTGTGGGAAGATGAGGTCTGTAAGAACGTGAACGGCAAGAAGTTCCTTGCCAATCAGTTCTGGTGGGCCAACTTCTATGATTCCGGCCGCATCACTACGGAGCTATGGGATGATGAGCAGGGAAATATCTACGGATATTATTCCTGCGAATATGCAACTCGCAGCACCAAGGTTCCAGACACCGTTACGCAGATTAAGCTGAGTGAATATCACGCGGCTTACGAAGCGTACACGGAAGCCAAAAAAGCAACTGCTGACGCCGCTGCTACAGCTTGACGCTGCTTGCGATGCCGGTAAAATTGTGAATGTACGATAGATAGCATCTGCGCATTTCAGCGCTCGTACAATTCACAAACTGATACAACTAGGCAGACTCATCACCACGATGGGCCTGCCTTTTTTGTTTACAGAAAAAGGAGAAAAATTATGAACACAAAACGAATCAAAGAATTGGCTGCACTGACCGATGGAGAACTCGCAAGGAAACTTCTCATTCAGGAGTTTGGCAATGACTCTGAAACCCATTGGGGAAACAACGCACACGATGAACGTGTGATGGTTACTATCAATCCAGACGGAATCGCTCAAAGGACCTGGGAAGCCGACCATTGGGTTCGCCTTGACGAATTCGACAAAGACGGTTTCTATGCCCGTGAGATTTACGAGGGAAAATGGGTCGATGAGCCATTGCCCAAAAACGTCATTGCACGAAATGTCACAATTGCTGCACCGGAACCTATTCAGCAGGAATCCAAAGACACTGAAATTCTTCGAGCGGCACAAGTCCTGTGCAAGCAGCTGACCGGAGATGACACCTTTGGATGGAATCCTGAGCTTCTTGCACAGATTGCGGATTGCACGGCAGCTTTGCTTGCTACCAACGGAATCAGCTCTCATTTTCCGAGCGCCAATACTGAACCCATCTGCTCTTGGGAAAAGCCGGCCGTCGAATATCAGCGTCCGGATTACGCCCTGGAGTATGGTACTAACTACTAAAACGAGGAGGATATCATTGCAAAAAACTATTTTGGTGTCGTTCTGACCACCAAGGAACACGATAAATATCGTCTTGTAGTATACCGCTACAAGGACCCTGGCATCCCTAATACCTGCCCGATGTGTCAGCTGCTTCGGGCCATTCACAAATTCCAACAGGAATACGCTGAAATTCACCGCGAACATTGCAGCCGTATCCCGTCTCGCAAGTGGTACGAGCTTGGCAGAGTAATGCCGAGTATCGTTCTGCGGAAATACGGCCTGGAAAAGCATTACGAGATGTCATTTGAGCCGAGTCGCGTGCCTCCAGCTTCTGCGCTGGAACTCATCCCTGGTGCGACCGCTTCTAACTGGAAGCAGTACATCTGGTACGTTGATGGTGATGTGACGATGCTTGGCTAAACACCATTGCACATTTGTGCGAAACCTATATAATTACAATTGTTCGATAGATACCAGCAATCGAAAGGGCATCCTGCCTTTCGTACAATTCACATTTCGCTTGAAGGCGGACTTCCTATTTTGGGGAGCCCGCCTTTTTGCGTATTTACAAAAAAGGAGTGTAAATTATGTTTATCATCACAAAGACTTTCACCGATGACGAGGGCCATCTTTACACAAAAGTAAATTCGAAGCAGTATTCTACCCCAGGAGAAGCCTACAATGCCATGCATGAAGATTACCTCAATGAGCTCACGGGCCGTGGCCTGAAAAACAACGGCGGTTCCAATGAAGATGGCGAATCTTGCCCTGGCGGATACATCATCGGCGATGAGGCACAAATTTTTGATTATGCCCAATACACCCCGTATGAACAGCTTCTTCCTGCTGTTTTGTTCGGTGTTCATCAGATTGGTTGAGGTGGATAACAATGACTAAAACTCGTACCAAGAAAATCATTCAAGAAAAGACACCACAGGAACGTGCAAAGGAAGGCTACTCTTACGAGAAAGCCTGCAACGCAGCAAAAAATTCCGGCACACCCACATACCGTTTTGCTGTAGGCGACATGGTACAGGTCGGGCATCTTCCTAACTGTGTTGTCGAAGAAGTTCTGGATGATGGCGCAATGTATCTCATTCGCGCCACTACTCCGAACCACATCGAATACTCCTGCTGGGCTTGGACAAGCGTTCGCCCTCTGGATGATGGCAAAAATACGCAGTTTGCAAAACGCAACTCAGCGCTGTCTCGTCTGCACTATTCGAACCGTAGTATGTATTCTCTGCTCAGCTTCCATTACCTGTTCGGCGTTGATTTCAACCCCGATTATCAGCGTGGTTCTGTTTGGGATGATGAGGACAGAGAAAAGCTGCTGGACAGCATTTTCGCAGGACGTGAGATTGGTCGGTTCGTCTTTAAGCAGCTGCCATTCACTCGCACAAGCGACGATGGCAACTACTATGAAATCGTCGATGGCAAACAGCGTATGTTGACACTGCTCGCTTTCTACGAGAACCGTTTTCCGTACAAAGGCGTATACTACAATGACCTTTCCGCACAGGACAAAAACTGGTTTATGGATGCTCCCATCGGCGTTGCTGAGATTGACCAGAACGTGACTCGTACAGAGGTTTTGGAGATTTTCCTCGCTCTGAATCAAGGCGGTAAGCCTGTTGCAAAGGAAGTCCTTGACCATGCACGCGAATTGCTGAAAGAAGAGAAAGGGAAAGCATTATGAGTCCTATGTTCAAGCAAGCAGTCGGAATGACCGAAATCTATGCAAAAGGAATCGCAGAGCTTTTCCTCATTCGCTGTAATCCCTATCATTGGGATGGTAGCGGGGAAGTCCCTGACAATGTCAAATTTGATGTGTACAAGCGCAAAATCGATGAGACATACGATGGCTGCACGCTCGAAATTCAGCTTTGTAAGCCCGATGGCTGTCTTTGCTATGCGGCGTCCGTCCATCTGTATGAAGGCGGATTCTGGACGGGACACGGCATTGGCTGCTTCGACAAGACTGCGATTTGCAATGACCCCGGTTCTGTCGATGCCTTAACCGGCGCTATCATGCGCGTGTGCATGACATACGAAAACCTCACGAATTTCCGCAAGGTTTTCGTCAAGTGCCTTACCATCAGCCAGAAACGAATGAACGAAATCAAGCAGTATACCGATGACGGCAAAGAGCAGGATGAGATTGAGTTCGAATCCGTTATCTTCGCCGATGGTATGCACATGGATGTTCGCTGCATCCCACGCCACAATGGACCTTCCTGGTGTGAAGCGGCCATTTATCGTGAGGATGAAGATATCGTTACATCTGAGCCTGGCAATTCGTTCTACAATCACTGGGTCTGCCAGACGGCAAACGCCACATATCACCTTTACATGGGTATTGAGGAGTAACCTGCCACGCCCATACATTTCATAATTCCACTAAAGAGTGAGCTTTCTACTCAAGGGGGCTCACTTTTTTTCTTAATCACAAAAGGAGCGTAAACTATGTATCTCAAAAAAATCAACCTCAAGGCATTTGAAGACTATCTTAAAAATTCTACGGACCCTTTCCTGGAAGGCAACATCTGCATAACGGACGGTGTGGTAAAGTACTTTCGCTTTGTGCGAACTCCTGCATCAAAAGGAGAACATGATGTTGAGATTCTTTATGGCGGAGCACAAATTACGTATCATTCGGGATGCTATATGAGGGACAAAAAGTTTTCCTCAGACGCCCCTTTGGATTTCATGGCCTACGTTGTTGACGGTGAAACGTTGTATTCCGCCAGCAAGGCCCTCAACGAATTGTTCCCCACAATCAAAGCGGATACAAAAGACGTGCAGTTACTTGCTGCTGCCGGAGAAGAGTTGGAGGCATATCTTGATAAAACTGTGGATATCGAACCCGATGAGTATCTTGACTCTCGCTACCAGCGCAGGGCCTACGAATCCGCAGTCGAAGAGTATGTTCTGGGCAACTCTGCTTGCGGGATTATCTTTTGCAACTTCCCCAACCTCCTTCGACATTTTTACGATACTGAAAAGATTGATTTTCTTGCCAACCCTACCGGGTGGGGCGAAAGATATGCAACCATGAAAGAATCCCTCTTGTTCGATAAGGAAATCACGAAATTCATGCTTTGTGTCCAGCGTTGCATCAAACAGTACATCAAAGAGTTTGAAGAACATCCCGATTGCTTTGAAAGTCGGTGCAAAGCACTGATGAAGGTTATTAAAGGCTGCAATACTGTGCGCGTCACCATCAAGGTCAATGGGCAAACGAATCGCATCGATTATCCTGTGTGCTGGATGCGGAATCGAGAAGCCTTTTCTCACAAAGCACTTCCGGTATGGGGTGTCCGCAAGAACAAAATTGATAAATTTCTTGCCGAGAACTACAAGGACTACGACCATCAAACCATTCCGCTGAAACTAATCAGCAGTATTCGGAATACTAAGGGCACTACTTGGACTAATCCTTTTTTCGAAGAAATCTAAGAAGAAGGACCCTTGCCAAAGTGTGCGAACGGCATATCATTAAATTGTACGATAGATACCAATAATCGAAAGGGCATTTTGCCTTTCGTACAATTCACAATTTCGCATGAAGAGCGGACTTCCCACACCGGGAGGCCCGCTCTTTTTGCGTTATAACAACAAAAGGAGTGTATTTTCATGAAAGAAGGATTCTTATCCTGGAATCTGGCTCAACAGCAAGAATGAACGCACTGGCCGCACTTGCTCTTGGTTCCTCCTTGAACTACCGAATGAAACCAACAATATGGTTAAAGGATATCTGTATGGTGGTGACGATGAAACGGAGACTGACCAGCCTCTTGCTGTTATCGCTGATGGTGTTCGTAATGAGGACGACGAGTCGAAGCGCGTGCTTTGGGTGGATGGGTCGTTGACTCACGTTGAACCTCTAACCAACAACTATCTGAAACGCCAAGGCACTGTCACCGAAAAGCAGCTCGATGAGTGCGACTTCTGAGTAAATACCAAAAAGAATCTTGCCAAACAAAAAACAATAACAAAAAGGAGAGTAAAACTATGTATCTCGAAACTATCAATGAAAAAGCATTCCGTTCTTTTCTTTCTAATCCTGCTATTTCCGTTCTGGACGGTAACGTTCTGGATAAGTACCACGGCTCGAATTTCTACCGTTTTGTCCGCGTCCCCCTTTCCGATGGCGGTGAGCATCATGTTGACGCCATCTTTGGGAACATGTACAGCACCTATGACCTCGCCTTGAACGCTCACCGTTTTTCTGCAAACGGCAACCTTGAGTTCATGGCTTATCTCGTGGACTACAAGGACACCTACAACGAAAGCTACCAATTCCGGACATTGTTCGGAGGCAGCGCCAGCACCGAGGACGGTTCTTTCCATTCGGCTCGCACCGAGATGGCAGCATCTCTTCATGAGTATTTGGCAAAAACAACAGTGCTCGAACCTGAATATCTCGAGGACCCGGACCGCAACAAGTTGGCCTATGTGAAGGCCGTTGACAAGTATGTCTACGGCAAAGAAGAAGAGAAAATGAAAGAAACGTTTTCTAGATACTTCAAGCGCTTCGACGACACTCTCACCGTCGAATTTCTTGCCAACCCGAACCATTGGGCCGAGAACGTGGTAGCAGAACTCGACAAACGGACAGAGCTGTATGATGGCCTTAATTTCAGCGCCGGAAGCGGCAAAGAATTGATTGCTGTACAGCGTCTTGTCGAGCAGTACATCAAGCAGTTTGAGTCCAACCCGAATTGCTGGGAAAGTGAGTACAAGAAGCTTCTGGATGCTGTTTCCGGCTGTAAGAATGTACGGCTTATTCTCGAAGGGGACGGCAAGCAGCTCAGTGTTCAGTACCCTGTGTCCGACTTGAAGCTGCACCGAGCGGTAATGGATAAACAAATCAGCACTTTCCCGATTTCTCCTATCAAAACTCGGAATGAAGTCAAAAAATTTGTGAACAGCATCTTCCCCAAAGTTGACTACAGCATCCCCATCAAGATGGTTTCCCGCGTCGAAAGTGGCCGCAAGGTTCTTTGGGAGAATCCTTACTTTGAGAAAAACTAATTTCTCAAAAGACTTGCAACCGTATGCGAGCAGAGTATAATAAAAGCATACGACAGATACCATTTACTTAATTTTTTTAACATTCTGCATTTGAGCAGGCGCGTCTTTTTGGCGGGTCTGCTTTTTATTTGCAGACAAGGAGGACAATTATGAAAATCATAAACTTAACCCCTCACTCCGTCACCGTAGCGGGCATTACCTTCGAGCCTTCCGGCGTAGTCGCTCGTGTTTCCTCGGAAACCGTCGATGCCGGTTCGCTGGATTTCAACGGGACTAAAATCCCGCTGACCACCACGGCCTACGGCGAGGTGCAGGGGCTCCCCGACCAGCGTGACGACACTCTGCTCATCGTGAGCAGCATGGTCGCCGCACGGTGCAAGGACCGTACCGACGTCTTCATCCCCAATGAGCCTATCCGTGACGCGGAAGGACGCATCATTGGGTGCAAGAGCCTCGGCCGCGTCTGACCGCACCACCCCACAGGCAGCATTTGCCTCCTGAACGATACAGGTTATAAAAAAGATACTCCGAGTTTGCTTGGGTAAAGGGCAACGAGAGTGTGGTTTCCACTACCAAGCCACGTTTCGCTCTAGTATTTGGGTAGATTGCAATAATGAGGTTTACCTCAAAAGTCAGGATGTCGGCAATGGGACATCCTGCACCAGCTTGCTGGTTGTAGAAAGAAGCTGCTTTTGCAGTGAGCACTCATTGCTCTAGTATGAGGGATACGACCGACTCATATAACATCATATCGTGATTCTCGAAAGAGAATTGATGTTGGACCAGTCTCCTGGTGAGTGGAGAAGGCAATGCTTGCCTCCTGGACGATACAGGTATAAAAAGGCATCCGGGTTTGCTGCGGGTAAGCAAACTAGAGCGTGATTTTCACCATCGAATCACAACAGCTCTAATAAAAGATGGATTGCAATATGAGGATTACCTCAAAAGTTAGGACTGTCGGCGATGGGACGTCCTACACCAGAACTCTGGTTGTAGAAGGAAGCTGCATTTCACAGTGAGCACTCATCGCGCCTGTGCAAGGGCGACTGAATACCAGCCATACGGCTGCAATAAGGTCACAAGCGTCTTGCATAGCGCCATATCGAAAATACTTTGTCAGAAGTATGGCGCTGACCAACCTCTCGGTGAGAGAGTAGTCTGGCTCGGGGATAACCTGAGTGTAGCGACGGATGGTTTTTACCATCAGAATAAATTGTGCTGACACACGATTCGTTCCGATTGAGCCTTGCAGAAATGCAGGGCTCTTTTTTGTTGCCAAAATATGCGATTCGTCTAAAATAGAAGCTGTACGATAGATACCATCCTACACCAATTTGGTCGTACAATTCACAATCTCGCAAACCGGCGGACTTCTCTTTTGAGAGGTCCGCTTTTTTTGCGCACAAAAAGGAGAGTAAAGCAATGTTCATTGACCTTAAAAACGATTCTGCGATTCTCAGCGGAACCACCAATCAGCCCAATGAAAACGTCGTCATAACGCTTGCTGAGATGGAACAACTTGCTGACTTCTATCAGCATGAACAGGACAAAGCAGCGATTAAGGAATGCCTCAAAACCGCCATCAGCATCCCCGGTTCGGCTGAGATTTCTGCGGAACTTGCCAAGAAGTATCTGTACGATGCCAACCTGCTTGACCAGCTTGTCGAGGAATCGAATCACAGCCAGGAAAATTTCGGCGATAACTTTCTCACATCCATCACAAAGGGCATCGAGGCGCTGGAAAAGAGGCTCGATGTCAAGGAATGGGAAGGCTTGCCGGAACCCGTTGCCAACCGGATGGCTCACGAGTTCATCGCAGAACGGAATCCTTGCCGTTGGACCGGTTCTGGTGATGCTCCTGACGATGTAGGTTTCGAACCTCTGAACTTTCCGATTGACGACATCTATCCTAAAGGTGATAAGCCAGTGTTGCGTATGCAGCTTATCGGCACAACCTTCCCGAAACTTCATTATGTTTACGAGTGCAGCATCATCGAAAACGGTGTAGACCTCTGGGCTCGCCGGACGCAAGATGCTATGACCGCTGGAAGCATCGAAAGCTTGGCGGACACTATCCTGTATGTGGCTCGCGCATATGAGCTGAGCAAGGGCTTTGAGCGAGTGTATGTTCAGCGCTCGACTCTTGACAAGGAGGAATATGACGGAATCATTGCCGGGGTTCGCTATGGTGCAAACTTCGACAAAAACAGCTTCATTTCTGTCAGTGGCTTTTTCCCGGATGACATCGACATGACTATCACTTGGAAGTGTGATGATGACGGCAAAGTATACAATGAGGCTGTTCTTCACAAGAATTCCTCTGAAGAAGTCCTGGCTTATTCCGGCCGCATGTACAAATTCTGCAACCATTACGTTCTGCCGTACAAGGGTGCAGAATATCATGTGATTGTCAATGTCCTTCCTGAACCCCACGTTCTGGAAAAAACCGTTTACATCAGCGAGAGACGTGCCAGAACCATTGAAAAGTATCTTCGCGGCAAAGAGCTGCAGGGGATGGGCGCATCGTTGAGTGAGACGGCTACGTTTCCGGACGGTTTCAGCCTGGATATTCGCTGCTGTGGTACGGAGGACGATTCTTTCACCGAAGCCATTCTCTACGACTGCGAGGGCGAAGAGGTGGCTCTTACCGAACCCCGTGACGCTTTCACTGGTTGCTGGGAACTGGAAGATGAAACCACTGGCACTACTTATCGTGCCCATGTCATGACAGAGTCTGACTACAACTAATCTTAATCACATTAAGCCGCCTGCCTTCGGGTAGGCGGTTTTTTCTTGTATATCTCGCTTGTAGGAACGTGCGAGCTGCATAAAATAGTATTTGTACGATAGATAACAGCCTATGCCTACTTGGTCGTACAATTCACAATTCTGCAAATAAATGGCAGACTCACCGTCTTGGTGGGCCTGTCTTTTTTTGTTTGCACATCTAAAAAGGAGGAAAATTATGAGTCCTACAAATGATATGAAGGCACGTTTATTCGTCGATATGGATGGCACTCTCGCCGTCTGGAAGCAGGCGGCCTGCTTTGAGGACCTGCTTCAGCCGGGGTATTTCAGAGATTTGCCGCCCTATCAGACGGTTTTGGACGCCGTGAAGATTCTTTGCAACACAAAACCGGAACTTGATATCTATGCACTTTCCGCCTATATGCCGGAAAACCCATATGCAGTTCATGAAAAGGACGCCTGGCTTGACGCTTATCTTCCGGAAATCAATTCCAAACACCGCATCTTCGTTACGTGCGGCAGCAGCAAAGCCAGAGCCGCAGCAAACCGCCTGAAAACGCCGTGCATCGACAATTCTTTTGTACTGCTGGACGACTACTCGGTGAATCTTCATGAGTGGAAAGCCAATCGTGGCAGCTGCATTAAGCTCCGCAACGGTATCAACGGCAATGGAGGGACCTGGAAAGGTGAATCTGTCACCCGGTTCGATACTGCTGAAAACATTGCGAACCGCATTTGGAGTATCATCCAGACGCTGGCGAACAATTAAGGGGGATTACAACCTATGAGTTATGGCTTTTCAATGGGCTTCGCACAAGCCAAAGACCTTTCCGAAGCAATGAGTCTTGCTCAGAAATATGTTGACGAACGTATGAAGTTAATGCGCATTGCTCAAGAGCTAGAACGCAACGTTTATTACGCTCCAACCATTCGAGCGGGCTATTCATATGACCAGAAAGCTGACGGAAGACACGATAGGAAGCTGGAATATCTGGCTGAGACAGCAGACCGCTATTGGATTAAGAACCTGTTTTCTTACCGTTTCCTCTATTGGGAAGAGCAGCAGCTGCTCGGCATCGTCATGATGGAAGAGGATGACGTGTCCAACAAATGGCCCTTGTATGTATACTTCCAAAATTCTTCGGACCAGGATTATCCGTATGCTGACTGGGAAGCAGGGAACATTCAGTTCTTTACCGATGCGATATCAAAAGCAAAAACTCTTACCATCCAGGATATCGTAAACCTGTACTCGGAAACGGATGTGGATTCCCATGATAAGGAATATCTTGAATATCAGCAACGGAGCTGGTGCTACAAGTATATCTTCGACACGCTCGGGCTCAACTCTTGGTTGTACGGAAGCGACTCCAAAAGCTTCCCGTATAAGTGCTTTGAGCTAAGTGGCATCACTTCTGAAGTTGAGCTTTACCGGTGCCATCACCGCCTGAAAAGAATCATCGAGAAAACAAACTAGAGGAGAAATACTATGTTTCCAAGTATTAAAATTGTCGAAGCGATTCGCAAAAAATACCCCGCAGGAACGCGGGTTCGGCTAACCAAAATGGATGACATTCAGGCACCGCCTCTTGGCACAGAAGGCACGGTTGCTGGTGTCGATGATACCGGCAGCCTCCTCATGCACTGGGACAACGGTTCACACCTGAATGTGGTCTACGGCGCAGATGAGGTTGAAAAGGTCTGACAAATAGGCTTGCTCAAACGTGCGATTTCACTAAAATTGTAATTGTACGATAGATAACAGCCCTATGGCCGAAATGCGTACAATTTACAATTCTGCAAGACAATCAGCAGACTCACCATCTCGGTGAGCCTGCTTTTTATTTTGCAAGCAAAAAAGGAGTAATGAAAATGGTAAAGCTCAAAAAACCAGTCCTCTGTGAAGTGGACGAAAATTATTTTGTCAGCGCTGCGGATTTTCGCAGCTATGCGCATTGCATGATGTATCCTGACCCGGTCGGCATCGTCATGAGCGGCAAGCTCAACGACATGGTGACAGGCGCTGTGAACGATGGCAAACTGACCATCAAAGAAGCATTTGACAAACTCGTGAAGCGCAATGCTCACGGTTTTATCGATTATAGCTACAGCGATGGCACTGACGGATACTTACCGGGCCGCGAGCTTCTGGAATTTTACGATGAAGCGACTGCGGCCAAGCTGATTGAAGCGAGGTGAGCCTTGATGCTTTGCGAACGATTCAAAGAAATTTGCAGCAAGTACGGATGGGCTGTATCCGACAATGGTTCTAACCCTATTATCCTTTGCAGGCAAATCGAACAAGGCTTTGCTTACAGTTTCCCGGCAAGTCATAAAAACTTTGTAGAGGATATCGCCGAAGCAAAAACTTTCTTGTCCCGCAATCTGAGCACTTATGCCAAAAGCGTCCATGAAATCTTCCATGAAGAATACTCGGTTGAAGAATGTATGGCTGCGGGTAAGAGCTTTATTGATTCTTTATCGGCGCTATATACCGAACTGAACAAAATCTAAAATCACAAAACGAAAAAGGAGAAGTAATTATGTACTACATTCAATTTGATGAAATCTGCAAAAAGCACAACTTTGATATGGAGCACGACGCCCATGGTGACGGCGTGAACCTCAAATACCCAGCTGGTCTTGCCCCGAAATACACTCTTCGGCTTTCTCAAAATCATCTTCCTGAGGAAGTATCGGCTATGGCTGAAAAGTACGGCAGCGACCGTTTTGCCGTATTCATGTACAATGCTGCAGCGGCAGCAGGGAACACCATCAGTCTTGCTGAGACCTTGGAGAAAAACAAAAAGGTCTCCGCAGCTCTCTCTGATTTGGCGGACGACCTGAAACAGGCTGAGCTGGAAGCCAAGACCTGGGTTTGCACCGACCCTGATACATGCCAGTGGCGGCGTCAGGTTGGCGGAACCCGATACGAGCTGTACGACATTTTCGAAGCTCCGAACGGCACCTATTTTGTCGTTCACGGAGAAGTTGACCCGACCGAGCTTGACCCGGATGACTATGACCAGTTGCTTGAGGCATATTCCGGCTTGCTGGATTCCGCCGACTGTGAGAGCGAACGCTGGGCTCTCGTTGCTGAGGCACAGTTTGAGACCGAAGAACTTTCCATGGAGCGTGAACGCTTTTCGACTTTCGAAGGAGCTGAAAGGGCAATTCGGAAAAAGGTTGGGGCTGACGTTTCAGATGAGAATTCTGCGACCGAAACCCGCCTTGATGCGATTCGGAAACTCGATAAGTTTCATCTTGCCATCTTTCTGAACGATGTTCACAGCGGCGTGAAAGACTTTCCCTCCGACAATATGAGCTGGTGTGACTGGCTCAATAAGCCGGATGACGGACACTTACTGGATAGAAAATCCTAAGTACATACCAACAAAAAAGGAGTAATGACAAATGCATATGGTAACCGAAACCCGCCAGCTCCGCGATGGCGAGAAACTGACTGAATTTTTCAACCGCATCGATTGGAAGCCGCTGTTTGAGTTTGTCCGCAGCTATTACGGCGTCGGCGTGGAACAGATGCCTACAACATGTCTCAAACCCAATGGTCGCATCGAGGTGAATTGGCCGGAGAATCTGCGCGATAAGTGTGGTCTTTTCGGCCATACGTACCGCGAAGTATATCTGCAGACATTCTCGTCCTGCTGCTTCCACGACATCACCTACGACAAGGACATTGTCGATAAGTACCTCGCTCGTCCGGACTTTTATCGTTTGAATATTTCTTTGGAAAACGACTGCAACGGCACTTCTTCGGATGCTTATTTGCAGCTGACATTTTCGCTGAAACACATCGAATTTTCCGGAGGGTACAACTTCGCAAACCTGTTCAGTGCTGAATACCGTAAAGATACAGGCTGGTTCGTTGTATCCGGAGAAGGCGAAGTCCTCATGGGAGCGAAGAAATAAAAAGTCGCCGCTCATCTTCGGATGGGCGGCATTTTTTGCTTGCCAAAATATGCGAACCGTATAGAATGGTATTTGTACGATAGATACCATCTACTAAGGCACTATTCGCGTTCGTACAAAAATTCATAATTTCGCTGAGGCGGACTTTCCGAGAAATCGGGAGGTCTGCCTTTTTGCATAGAAGGGAGTATTTTATGGCAACCAGAAAAATCTTATTCCGTGGTCAGACTCGGCGCAAGGGGGAAACGACCTCCATATCCGGTATCCCACTGCCAGGCATCTGGGTCGCGGGCGGCGTCTTTCCTCAGAACAAGGGATATGATTACGCGATAATCTACCAGCAGAACCCGAAGGTTGAGAAGTACGTTGTACATGCGGACACTATTGGCCAGTATACTGGCATCAACGATTCTCTCGGCAATTTCATCTTTGAAGATGACATCATCACTTTCTGGCTGAAGAATGATGCGACCCGAACACGCCGCAAGGGTGTAGTCGAGTATTCTGAATCGTCGGCCCGTTTTATGGTTCGCGTTTGCGAATCCACGGACGTTGTCATGCTCAAGGATTGCTGCTGCATTCACGTGATTGGGAATGTCTTTGACGGTGAATTCGACAAGAGTGAAAGCGAAATGAAGCAACTTTATACGGAATGCTTGAACCTTGCAAAATCCATTGACGCTATCATGCTCTGCTACAACCCGGACATCGACGCTCTCAAGGCTGAAAATCTTTCTGATATGGCTGTGCGCTTGCTCGATGGAGTTTCCCGCCGTGACGTTGTCAAGGACTTAGAGGATTTTCGTAACAAGTGGAGGCATTACAACGAACAGGCAGCAGCAGAATCTCAAGTGATTCTTGACAAAATTTCTGAGCTGTTCGAAAAGGATGGTAATAGCAAATGACGACCGAAACTGAATACCAAAATGCCGTGAACTACCTCACCAAGCTCCTGAATGGCGGCTTGATGGGGGAGCGAGGCAGCAAACCTTTGCGTATAGCCATCGAGGCTTGTGAGCTGCAAATTCCAAAGCAGCCCATCTCGAAAAGCTGGTCTCCGAACCTCTGCCCACATTGCGATGCGGACTTAGGCGGGGACTGCAACGATGGGTACTACCAGAATCCACATTATGAGCGATGCCCTGTTTGCGGACAAAAACTCAAATACATCTAACCGGCAGGGAGCAATCGTTCCCTGGAAATCATTACCCTGCACAGGCCCCAATGATGCCTGTGCATGATTTTTTCATTTTATAAGACTACCAATATTTTCAAAAGGAGTTTGTAAACACATGATTACTTTACCTACTGACCATCCCTATTTCTTCACTTGCCCGTCTTGTGGCTGCAAGCTTATTTCCGTATCCAGCAGTGTAAAGGCTAAACCGCATTGTCCGGAATGTGACTATTCTGCTGATGACGCATTCGTGGTCAAGGACCGCGTCATGAACGAAGCTATGAATGTCATCGCCGATAACGTGGAACTGGCTGAAAATTTTGCCGAAACTATCAAGAACGAAATTGCAAGCGATGATGATGCCTATGCACACATCGGTTTCCACTTGGCAAACGACATTCGGAATCAGAGTCCCGCGTCCGAAGTGCTCCTAACCCTCTGCGGCTGGAACATTGACACGCTACTCGACAAAACGCCTCCCATCGCTATCGAGGACTGACGCCATGGGTACTGTCCAGAACGTCAAAACTTTGGCACAAATGCACCTTGCTGATACGTGCGAATCGGTGATAATAATACTTGTACGATAGATATCATTTGTCTTTGACAAGGTCTCTTGTGCATGTACTATTCACAATTTCGTTGAAGAGCGGACTTCTTGTTGTTCAGGAAGCCCGCTTTTTATATTAAATTTTAAGGAGTGTATTATCTATGTCTAACAAAACAAACCCATCCGTTCTGGTCAATGACACCAGCAGCTACTACCTCAAGCAGTATGCTGCTTTGCAGTTCCCAGGCTCCGTTGACAATTTCGGGACCAAGACACCCATCCATCTTTTGCAGCAACAAGAAGAATCTGAGCACAGCGTATCCTTACGTGAAGCTTGCGATTCGGACTATGACCTCGATGGTGCGCAGTTCTTGTTCGAGGGCGCGACTTATGACTCGGTGACAGATTTGGTCAAGGACAATCTGTGCCTTGACGACGAAGAATCGATTCAGGAATACAATGAGCACCCTCGATTTGACCCGTTCATTCCGTACGAAGAACTGGTTGACAAAAAGAATGCCGACAGGGAAGACATCCGCGATATTCGTGATTCGCACTGTCTCGACACGATGGCCGACTATGTCGATATGTACTCCATAGCAAGCGGGTATGATACAGCAGATGATATCACGGTTCTGCTTCCTTCTTCCTCGTATGAAACTGTGGGTATGGCGTTCACGCATCAGGCCCTCAAGCAGTATGAGAAGTCGATTGACAATCATCTGTTCCGTAAACACCGCTGCTATGCGGCGTGCGGAGAAGGCTATGGCCGTGAAGCTGGCGACTACTATCCCATCATGAATTTTATTCGTGATGCAGGGGAACAGCTGCTGGTTCAGGACCTTGAGAATTTCGATGTCAAGGTCATGGAACTCGCTTCCGACGATGAAGTCGCTGACTTTTATTGCGAACATCCTCACGAGTTGTTTCGAGCTGCTTATATCAAAGTCTCTGAAAAAGACACCATTGGCAAATGCTATTCTCGCCTGTACGTCTTTTGCTCCGGTCACGAGGAAGCCTTCTCTGACGGAAGCAGTTTCCCGGTTTGCGACAGCCATTATGTCATGGTCGTCAAGGAAGGGGAGAAATACAAAGTTCCTTATCCTTTTGACTGCAACCGTTTCGCCGATGAGCTGAACAAAAAGTCCAATGAAGAGGAACGCTTGACACCCGCTCAGCGCCTTTTCTTCTGGACTGAGTACAAAAAACCTATCGAATAACAAAGAGGAGAAATTACTATGAAAAGTTTTAACGTTATTGTGACCGTTTCCACTACCGTCTGCATTGATGCTGATACCCCTGAAGATGCCATCAACAAGGTTCAGCATGCTCTTGATTCCAACGATACCGGTACTTCCATGCAGCTTGGCGAAAACCTGTCGTGTGCTTTGCGCGATGGCGGCTATCAGGTGACTAATGCCGTTGAAGTGGACGAGTAAGGGGAGATGCGATATAACAATCCCTTTAATTCCTTGTCCTTCCTGCGGTTTTACCCTCAAGCCTGTCTGGTTCTTAGAAAAGGAGCTGGACAATCACGGCCTCCCAACCGGACGCACTCACAAGGCTTGCAGTTGTTTGCTCTGTGATTCGTGCGGACATAAAGAAACCGTAGACGGCTCGTTTGATGAGTCGTACAAATGATTTAAGGAGAAAAAGAAATGATTAGATTCTATATTTCCAATCCGGATGATTTTGACGAAGCCTGTGAGGCTCTTGACTCCTGCGGTGTTGAATTTGAATTGGACGGAGGCGACCGCATTATGGTTGAAGATGAACTTCGCCAGGATGCGCTCGATGTCTTCGACGAATATGACATCGATTTTGAGGAGGTCTGAACTATGCTGCGTCCCAACAAAATCAGTCCCAAGAAACCTTGCCCATTCTGCGGGGCTTACCTTGAAAATCAAGCACCCAGCGTCCTCTGGTGCCACCCGCAAAACGGTTGTTTGCTGAGTCTCCGTGCTATCGCCGGAGACGACCAGATTGCTCAGTGGGATACGCGATACGGTGAGACGGCTGGCAAAAGCAATGTAAATTGTGAGGAACGATAATGGCCAGATTTTTCGTTTATAGCACGAAGGAAGCCGTTGCAGCTTTGAAAGAGGCGCATATTCCTTACCGGGTACACGGCGAGTGCTGTATATCGGTAAACAATAATGATTACAGCGCCGCTGTTGAAGCCTTCTTTCGCAATGATGTAAGCTTTCAGCCGGAATAAAGGAGGTATTTCCTATTACTAAATTCTTGGCATTTGGCCTTGCTGCCGCATGCGCCGCACTTGCTCAGGAAGCGATTCCGTATTCACTTGACTGCCATCGACTGATTCTGGTTGATGAAAGCCATTACTTTGAAACCATTGATATTTTCGATGATTACGACATTGATTTCGATGTTATCAGCAACTTTTGAAAGGAGAACTAATATGTTTACAAAGGAACTTTATAAAATCACCTGTACCCGCAACGGTGAAACCAGCGATATCGGCACTTATCTGCTCAAGCCCGGCCCCGAGGCCCCGATGGATTGCTACCGCAACTTTTTGAACAAAACGAATGTAGCCGTTTCCATTAAAAGCGTACCGGACGGATTCATCATTACGGATGATTCCGAACCCGACACCAGCTATCATCTGATGTTCATCCCGATGGATGATGATTTCTGGGCTCGCTGCGCGGCTGAGAAAGACACGAAATAATACAGACGCCCCTTCGTCCCGCTTGGGATGAGGGGGCTTTTTTTGTTGACACTGCTTGCGAAAGGCTGATAATAAAAGCTGTACGATAGATACCATCTACCAGGCGCATTTTTAGCGTTCGTACAATTCACAATCTCGCACAATAAAGGCAGATTCACTTTCGGGTGAGTCTGCCTTTTTTGTTTGCGTGAACACAAGAAAGGAAGAAATTAACAATGACTGCAAACCTAAAAATCGGTCCGTGCCCTAAGTGTGGAAGCACCACGTTCCATGCGACAGCACACGCCACTCAGACCTGGCTTGTTGATGAGGACGGCGAGTTCATCAAGGCCGAGACCAACTGCGATGAGGTAACTCATTCTCACGACACTGAGGACTTGTTTGAGTGCTCTAAATGCAGGGCTGAGGTTCCAGCAAAGTATGTGTACAGCGAATGATTCCGCGACTACTTTTGCAAAACCATTCGTACATACCATCGTTAAAAAACAGGCATGACCTAACGATTTGTTAGGGTACTTTTTTTGGAGGGAAATACTATGAAAAATCGTGTACCTGAAGTCTTTTTGTCCGAAATGTTCGGCGAATTGCGCATCATGGAGGATGACAACAAATTCTATTTTTGCGCCGCAGATGTTTGCTCGGCCTTGGGCTATTCAAACCCAAGCCATGAGCTGAACATACATTGCCGCCATGATGGCATCAAGGCTGGCAGGACGGATGTAAACGGCGTTCCCCGCATCATCAAGTTCATCTCGGAAGGCAACGTATATCGTCTAATCTGCCGCTCAAACAAACCCGAAGCGGAAAAGTTTGAGACCTGGGTTTTTGACGAACTCTTGCCCCGGATTCGCCAGACCGGCGGTTATGTAAATGACCCAGTAGTCTTTGTCGATAATTGGCTTCCGAACACGGACGCCAAAACTAAGGCTTTGCTTGTCACTTCGCTGGAAGCTGTCAAGAATCAGGACAACATTATCGGCGTGCAGCAGGAGAGTGTTGAGTTCCATCGCGCAGTGAGTGCATCCGTGAACAGCGTCGATTTCGGCGAGTTTGCAAAATGTCTTGCCAACGACCGTATCAACATCGGCCGCAACCGTCTGATGGCGTGGCTGCGCAAAGAAAAGTATATTGACTCTGCAAATGTTGCTTACCAGCGCTACATCGACCAGGGAATCTTCGAGGTTAAGGAAACGGTGTACTATGTCGGCACCACTTACCATACATCGCGTAAGACGCTGATTACTCCTAAGGGGCAGGTATATTTGGCAAAGAAGGTTTCTAAAGAATACAAAGGCTGATTTTGCTTGACCGCGCTTGCGGAATGAATAAAATCAGTCTTGTACGATGGATACCAGCAAATCCATAGTTATTCACAACCTGTAGCAGAAAGCAGACTCATCTTCGGATGGGCCTGCTTTTTTTGTTTACATGAAAAAGAAAGGAACGATTTCATGAATTTTAACCCTAATAACCAGAACACTCTTCTCACAAAGAAAGTCGCAGCACTATACGAAGCAATGCAGAAGGCTGGTGATAGTGGTCTCGCCTTTATGGTCGTTGACAGTCTCAATAGTCTTGCAAATTATGCCAGTTTTTTGGCTGAACAAGAAATCTTAATTCAGCAAGCTCGTATCACGATGGATGCTGCAAGCTACCGCATTTTTTATCACAGCGTCGATTCTGCCCGTACCAGTTTGCTCGAAAACGCGGCTGCCAATGTCGCTTTACTCAACCGGCTGTGCAAGAAATACAACACAGACCAGATTGCTGGAAATGTGGCAGACGCAATTGAAGCCGAAATGAACTCCGGCAACATGTATTCTCTTGCTAATTCCCCGGCCTACACTGCATTCGCCAAAGAGGTTCTCAACACCTATTATACGACCGGTTCAGCCGGAAGCATCTGTAACAAGTAAATCAATCCAAGCCCTTTACGGGGTCCACATTGCTGTACACCGCCCTCATGGCCTCTGAACTGCTGAACGACTGCGTTGAAGACGTTGTCGAGATGCTCAAAACCTGTGTTGACTACGTCAACATAGTGACGAGCCAGGAAGTCCAGATACAACACGCACGCTTCACGATGGATGGTGAAGAGTTCCGACAGTATGTCATGGGACTTGACCGTCATCGTCGAGCGCTGCACGAAGGGTTGATGGCTCAGGTGAACTTTGCCAATCGTCTGTGCGTGAAGCTGAACACACCTGTTCTTGCCGAACAGGTCACAGAAGAGGACCGCGAAACCTACTTTGCATTCGCAAAGGAGGTCGTCGATTCCTATTTCGGCGAAGCTGCGCAGAACGGACGAACGTCATAGGGCACCGTTGTTCTTATCCGCTTTAACATCGCAACTATGGAGGTATTTATTATGTCTGATAACAAAGAAACTATCCGCAAACTTATCGAAGCTAAAAATCGCGAGGCGAACAGCTACGAAGACCGAACTTGCTACAATGCCGCCTACTGCTACGGCTATGTGGACGGCGCAACTATGGCACTAAACACCTTGAGCAGTGAATCTGAGTACAAAAAGTGCTATGTTATCCTGTCCCATTATTCCAACGAAAACATCGGCACGTTTGATTCCGTTGCTGTTTGCGGCGGGGTACATATGAGCTTTGAGTCGGCCAAGAAAGCGGCTGATGAAATGCTTGCGGTCGATAAGGAAAATGGGTGCCACGATGACGCCGTTCCGTACACTCTCGACGATTGCAAAGAGTTTGACGACCTTCCTCTGTACATTGCAGGCGAGTGGGTCAAGGACAAATTTGAACACTATCACAACTTTTACGCTGTATTTGAACAGGATGCAGCGCTGTAGAAAACAGAACGCTGGAGGTGCTCTTGTGTTTAAGGTATTAGGCGGCATTGGCCGTTCCGTTCCACTCTACAACGGCAAGGCTCGAATCCTTGTCAAGGCAATTATCCCGGTTGCTTCCAGCTACCTCGCTGATATGCAAAGTGTCTGTGAGGCAAACGGCTGGAAATCCGTTCTGGATGAACGCGGTAACCTGGTCGTCTTGTCTGTTGTGTCCATTGACGCTTACCGGCTTTCCGACAGCACCTTGATGACCGCATATCTGCACTTTGCAGAAACTGCGGCTCAGAAACTTACGGGCTGCAAAAATCGGTATTTGGTCGCTGGTGTTGTGTCTTACGATGCAGCCGCATAAGGAGGTTAACATTATGAAATACCACGGATTTGAATCACCCATCGATTGGTCTCAGTACCTTATCCAGAAAGCAGACAAACACGAATATGAACCGTCTGAGCCGGGGAAGAGAGTCGAGGCTTTGCTCGAAAAGCTCTACCTGCCGCAGAATTCCTATTCCTATGCAAGATTTCCCAAATGGTTTGCGGATGCTGCTGACAAGGGGACAGAAGAGGAGCAAGTTCGATATGTGATGAATCATCTCTGCCCGAACCTGTACCACTTTTATAAAAATCCGACGCAGAAAGATTTTCGTCTGGGGCCTGATGTTGTGAACCTCATGGTTCACCAGCATATGTGTGAGAACACACAGGCGACCATTCTGAACGAGGATGGTTCTCTTTTTCAGGATGGGGTTCATGATACTCACGAGGAAATCCTTCTGCTGACGTTGTTCTTTGAACACGAGTTCAACGATATGGATATTCGGTGCGCCCGCGTATCGTATACCTCATCGGACGCTGAAATCAAAGCCTGCTTCCTGCACGCGGTTCATAAGCGGTTTGGCTTAATGGACCCGGCAGCGGAAAGGCTTTGGCTCAGCAACAAGTCTAACAAAGTTTACCTCATTAAAACAATCCACGGAATCGCTTGAATACATATCAAAGGAGTGCAAAACTATGAAATCTGATACCATTCGCAACGACTACGCTGCAGCTCGAATCTCTGCCATATCCGCTATTATCGCGGCGGAAGCAATCGGAGTCACCCTGCTTCTCATTCTGATTCAGTCTCTGCTGAAAGCTGTAACTCCGCTGACGTCGGAATCCATTCTGATGCTGGTCCTGGGTTCTTTTGTCAGGACCGGAACCACCGCATTCTGCATTTTCGGCGTGACCTCTGCGCTGGCTGCCTTGTATGTATCGGCTTGTGCGACAAGGGAACGGTATTTCTACATCGAGAAAGACGAGCTCAAGTTCATAGCCAAAGCCAAAGAAATGTTCGGCTGGCTGAAAAATTCTAAGCCCGCAATTGGCTGCTTTGCAGCTGCAGGAGCGTTCGTGATAATGGCGGTATCCCTAATTGCTGATATCGGTATCTTTGATTCCGGTCTCAGCCACGAAACACTCGGTGCTCTCATCAATGTTGCAGTTCTGATGCTCCACATTGCCGGTGGCTGTATCGTCGCTTCGGTGACTTGTGCGGTTTGGGACAGCAATAAAATATAAAAATTCAGAATTTCATTATACTTTTTATTGGGCGTACTCAAAGACATGCGCGCATCAGTCGCCAAAAAATTAGCCGAAAGGCTCGCCACAAAGCAATAATAGCATTTATCGCCGCTTACCTTATGGTGAGCGGCCTTTTTGTTCGAAAGCAAAGCATCATCTGATTTGCCTTTTCTTGCGAATCGCATACTCTAAAATTAAGACTCACTGTTAAGGACAGACCTCCATGGGTCTGTCCTTTTTTGTTTGGAGGAATCGTCATGCCCGCACTCAAACCTAAAAAGTCGCAGAAAACACTCTATCTATTCGCGTCCATCATCGTAACTGCCATTGCTGTCATCATGGCGGAACGACAAGGAGTCGTTGACAGCGATTATTTCTGGCATCTTACCCTAGGGAAAAGCATCTGGCAGAATAAAGCTATCCCCACTCAGGATACTTTCTCCTGGCTTGGTTCGGAACTTAATTTGCAGGAAACCGCTCATTCATGGCTCAGCAGCCTAATTCTTTACGCTTTCTCCTGCATTTCTGTGAATCCTGTTTACGGAATGCTTGCGTTCATCGCGGTGACCGTCTTTGCTTATTGCCTGTTCATTGAATATATCTGGGGCAGACAAATCAAAGACCCTTTCATGAATATCCTGGCTTTGGCTCTTGTCACGCTGCCACTCGACTGGGCAGGAAGACCGCAAAACATCGGCTTAACACTCTTTACTGTCGGATTTTATCTGCTGAACAAAGTCTACGAGGAGCCTGACACAAAGCTCCGCTGGCTGCTTCCTGTCGTGAGCGTTCTTTGGGCGAACCTGCACGGCGGGGCACTGCCGATTCTATTCGCGTTCAATCTGCTGTTTCTGGTCTTATGCTTTGCTCCCGATATCAACGCCTTCGACATCTATAACGAAAAGGGCGATTCGAAGAAACGGTTTCGTGCTTTGTTCCAGGTCTTTCTTTCCGATATTCTGGCCGGACTCCTGAATCCATACGGCGTCAAGCTCTATATCTATTTCTTTGTGACGAACAACGAGACGACCAAGAAATATGTCTCTGAGTGGATGCCGAGCCATCTGGCCAATGAAGTTGTGTTTTTGTGCCTTGCCTTCCTGTTCCTGATTGTAGCTTACCGAATGAAGGTAAAGCTCACAGAATTTGCCCCGTATCTCTGTTGCCTGTTCATGACCGCAATGTATGTCCGAATTCGCAGCTATTGGGTCATTGTCATGACCCCCCTCATTTACCGGTTCCTCACTTCTCTTATCTCCGCACAGGAAAACCGGATGTGGAAAGCTGGTGGCAGACCCAACAGTTCCTGGGCGGGAAACACCAAGAAATACACTATTGCTGCAGCTGCCGTGCTCGTTCTCGTATCTGCTGTCTATGCACCTTCCATGGCCAACGACCCCGGTAAGACGGGGGACTACATTACAGCTGACCTTGTCACATACATCCAGGACCTTAACCCACAGCGACTCTATACCTCCTACAATGACGGCGGGTATTGCATCTATCATGGCATCAAAAGCTTTGCGGATTCCAGAGCAGACCTATTCCCGGACGATGTCATCGAAGCAAGTGTGAATTTTGCATTCATGAGCTATTCCACCGACACTGGCATGGAAGACTGCATGAACCAGTTCAACTTTGATGCCATCCTTTTACGGCGCTCCCAAAGCGGTCCCTGCATCGAATATCTGAACCAGCTTCCCGGCTGGACGCAAGGATATAAAGACGATTATTTCGTTGTGTTTGTGCCTTCAGAAACCTAAAAGAACTGCCCTTGACCGATATTTCCGGCCAGGGGCATTTTTCGTACATATGTTCAGTGAAATCTAAAATGCCGACTGCTTTCTGGACATATTTTTTGAGTATCTCAATCGACTCTGGATTTTGTTCCAGACCTGTTTTGTGTGTTGTCCACAGAATTTTCTTTTATATTGGCGTTATGTTTGTAGGGTTGTCATCTGGCGAGGCTGTGCGAATTGCAGACAATGAGAATAGGGACTAAATAATCCCAACATCTGAATACTACCAGAAGGACACATCAATGTTGAATACCAGTTTTACAAAAACAAATACCATCTTCGGACAGGCACTTGGCTGCACTGCCCTTGATGACGCATTTGTAAAGCTGCTGAGCAATGTGAACGCTGATGGCGTGACTCAGTTTTTGGTTCGGACAAACGGGGAAGAAAAAATGAAGACCGTTGCCCAAGTCAATTCCGAGTCTCTGGAAGCAGGTGTTCGTGAGCGCATCTTTGATAAAGTCAGCCCCAAATGCGGGACCCCGACTTATTGGGATACTTCCACAAATATCTACTTCTCCATCAACACGTTCCATCCTCAGAAATCCCTGCGCGGAAAAGGTATCCGTCGTAAAGCGGACGTCGAAAAGCTGCGCATGTTGTTCTTTGACATTGATTGCCACGATGAAAACGCACCAGCTGACATCAGCGACCGCATCAGTGAACTTGTACTTGATGCCGTGAATCATCATGAGATTCCGGATTGTGCAATTTCCAACAGTGGCCGTGGTGTTGGCTTATTTGTGTTTCTTGAGCCCTGCAACCCGAACAGTCTCTCTTACGGCTTGGCCTACAGCGGCGTACATAGAGCAATTTCTCTCAAGCTGAATGAGTTGATTGAAAAGGCCCGGTTCACGGAAAATGTTGAGCTGGATAAGGCAGTGCATGAAACCAATCGCGTTGCTCGTCTGCCTGGTACTTACAACACCAAGGCAAAACGCTGCTGCCATTGTATTCGGGTCCCTGAAGAAAAGCCCTTCAACCTGCTGAGCTCGCCGACCAGTATGAAGTCCCTTATCGGTTTGCTGATGAGAAAGTCGCTCCGTCTGACGCGAATTTCAACAAGACTGATGACGAAATCCTTGACTGGGCTAAAAAGCGCTTCGCGGCAATGTGCATGCGCTATCCGCATCTTCTTGGAGTTCTGAACAATTACAAGAAGAAGGAAGAACGGAAAGCAAACTTCGTCTGCCGCTTTGAGCTGGCGCTTCGTTACCTTCAGGCAAATCCGTGTGGCGAAGGAAACCGCCACAACACCCTCTTGGCTGTACTTTCCACCTGCTATGACCGTGGCGGTCATCCGGATATGGATAAGGCTCAGCTCATCAACCACACTTTTTCTCAGCCTCTCTCTGACAAGGAAGTTGCACATCTAGTTTCCACCTGCAAATATCCTTGCAAGAATTCGACGATTGAAGCACTCTCCGGTATTCCCGCGAGTGCTCTCAAGAATCCTAAGGCGGAGGGGAAAAAGGACGAATCCAAGCCGAAGCGTTACGAAAAAGGTGAAATCCCGCCTCCGATTGCAAGCTCCAAGGCTGACCGTTACATGCTCGGTGTTCTCATCAATCATGGCATCATTCCCGACTACCGCATCCGGAACCATCGTCAGAAGTACGAGGCTCAGGAACGCCGGAAAAAGCGCATGGTCATCTATGACCGCATCCCGGAACTCTATGCTTCCGGGTTGTCCGCCCACGCCATTGCAAAGGAACTGAAAATCTCGGTTCCAACTGTCTATGAGCAGGCGAAAGTGCGCGGTCTTGATATCGTGGAGAAGGAACAGCAGGCATTCCGCGTCAAGAACCTGACAGCTCAGCGACTCGTTGAGATGGGATATCAGAAGCAGAAGGTTGCTGAACTGATGGGTGTCAACCGGAACACGGTGTTCAACGCTCTGAACCGTTCCTTCGACTTTGTGTCTGAGGAAGACCTCATGCTCGTTGACAAGGCGGTCAATAAGCTCGTTGGTCACGTCACGGTTATCGTGGAGACTCCCGAACCACAGACGGCTGACGAACTGGAAACGGCAAAGCCGCAGGAAGCTAATGAAGCTACTGTGACTGCTGAATCCGCTGAAACTGCTGAGACGGTTGCGACCGCCAAGGCTGCTGACAGTACCGAGACCGTCACTACTGAGAAGAAGGACTCTTCTAAGGATGACAACAAGCCAGACGACAATGTGCCTTTTGCTCCATTCAGTGATGCGTACAATCAGCTGTGCTTTGAACCTCAAATACACAAAGGTTGGCACTCCGTCAAGGATGCTCTGAACAACTACGCGACCAGCTGTTGCTCTGCGATAAGTCAGCTCTGGGACGGCGTTGGCAAAGTTCAAAGGCACTTTGACTACGGCCGAACGCGGCAAGTTGCAACCTGAACCTTTTTAGTACCTTCACAATTCTATACTTTCTCTTTTGCGCGAAATAGAACCTTAAAGGCTTTATACTGGAATTCATTTCAACTTGAACCTGTATCTCTGGTCGGCAAACGGACACACCCTTTTAAGAGCGAAAACACAAGTTTGCCGGGTTGATGTGCAGGATTTGAATAATAAGTCGTCGCATTCTCGTGACTTTAGTCGTGAGTTAGGCGGCTCGGAAATATAGAAGGAGTCAAATCTAATGGAAAGGAGGCTTCACGATGAAAATAACCTCAAGCTATGCAGTGGAAATCAAAAAGCAGCGGATGTTCGATGATACTATAAAATTGTATCGTGAAGCTGTTTCTTTCTTAATTGACTGCTTTAACAAAGAATGGCCAGCCATTCAAGCCGTTGATAAGGCAAAAGCTAAATTCAACTTTGCTGAAAAGTTAGTACACACAACCAAATACAATGTAGCAAAGTATGATTTTGATGCCAAATTCTATAAGTTCCCCAGTTATTTACGCAGAGCTGCTATTCAAGCAGCGTTGGGCTCTGTAAGCAGCTACCACAGCAACTACAAGAACTGGAAAAACAACGGCAAAGTTGGCAACGAACCAAAACTTCAATGTGATAGGTTCTGCTTCCCAACTTTTTATAAGACCGTTATGTTTACTGAAAGCAATGAACCTAACCAATGCTACTTAAAGCTGTATAGCAAAAATGACTGGGTTTGGGTTTCTATTGCAATGCGTGCCACCGATGTAAAATACATCACGAAATACTGGTCGCATTGCCAAAAGAGTGCTCCTACTCTCGAAAAGAAGTACGGAAAGTATTTCCTGCGCTTTGCCTTCGAGGAAGAGGTAAAGCTCTCTGATACTGAAATTCAGGATAGGCGTATATGCTCTGTTGACCTTGGTCTCAATACTGACGCTGTGTGCAGCATCATGACTGCAGATGGAACTGTCATTGCAAGAAAATTTATCAATTTTGCGAGTGAAAAAGACCATCTGTATCATGTGCTAAACCGTATTAAGCGTAAACAAAGGGAACACGGTCCCAAGAGCACTGCCGCTATGTGGCGATACGCCAAAGCCTTGAATGATGATATAGCGAAAAAGGTAGCTGCCGCCATTACCGAGTTTGCAGTGCTTTACTCTGTCGATGTAATTGTTTTTGAACATTTATCATTTACAGGCAAAAAGCACGGCGGCAGTAAAGCACAAAAGTTGTCGATGTGGAAGCGCAATTCTATACAGGATTATATAGAACATAAGGCGCATCGCTGCGGCATCCGTATTTCGCGTATCTGCGCTTGGGGGACAAGCAAACTTGCCTTTGATGGCAGCGGCGCTCTCAAGCGTGATGAAACCAACCACGCCCTTGCAACCTTTGCAAGTGGTAAACAATACAACTGTGACCTTAGTGCGAGCTACAACATTGGTGCTCGCTACTTTGTCAGAGAGTTGCTAAAACCCTTGCCAGCGATGGTAAGGTCTCGGCTTTCGGCTAAAGTTCCGGAAGCTGAGCGTAGAATCCAAGTTACACTTGCCACGCTTAAAGTTTTGTACCCTGAGTATCAAAAACTCACGATACAAGCAGCGTAAGATGTACAGATGCTAACTGAGTCATTAGTTTTCTTGCGGTAGAGGCATCCATCCGGATACCTTGGCTGAGAGATTACCGTATCTTATGTTAGAACGCCGCTTCCCATAAAAGGAGCGGGAAGCCCGCGACTTTAGTCGTGGGAGGATTCACGCGAATCTCTTCCTTTTGTGCAAAGTTCAATCTAATATTGACAGTCCCGGTGAGGCAAAATTTAGACTCACACGTTCGAGAAGGACACACCCATTCATGAGCGAGAACAAAATTCCCGAACAGGCTGCGGCTCAGGAGTCACGCTCGCAATGCCGGGATGCTGGTAGAGAATTTGACGGACCACAAATACTGGCAAACGCTACAATATTTTCGCGTTTATGCTGTTGTTTCAAAATCACAGGATAAGTGTACCCTTTCGGAGGACACGCTCGCTTGCGGGTGATAACGAAATCTAAAGGAAATTGACACAAATACCGCCCTTTTGGGCTGGCAGCTGAACTGCGGACGGATGACGTGGCCCACGTGGCGGCCATGACGGCTTTCCCGACCCGAAAAAAATTTGTCGGCTGGACTGGTAAAAGGAGTCCAGGAGCCCGATTTCACCTGAAAAACGGACCCTGCCCAAATCTGTCAAACGGCTTGGCAATGTTTTTCAGGCATTTGTACGCGTCCCCTGTAGTAGAGCTCTATATATTATATATAAAGGGCATTGATAAGTAAGAGGGACTACTAGATTTGAACTGAGTAGGATTGGCTTAGGATTGCTTAGGATTAGCTTTGAGGTTCTTGGGATTCGCTTTGTCCTTGGAAACCCCTTATTCCTTAGCTGCAATTTGGCGGCCGTTGCGGCTCGTTGCGAGTTGTGTCCACTGCCGTCTGGAGCGTAGCTGCCTTGCTTTTGGGCTGGTGCTTCTTTGCTCCCTGGCATTCGCGTAGCTGCTCATCCTACATCCCGGGTCTTAGCTTGCGTAGCTGCTCCATTGGGCTTCGGCTGCCTGGATTCCTTGCTTCTTGCATTTGTGTCTAAACTGCTAACAATTCGCCCTTCGCATTGAGGGCATGTTCGGCTCATGGTATAATTAAATCATAGCAGGAGGAGCTGGACATGAAGCGATATCGGTACTTGTGCATCTGCAAGGCAAACAAACCTGACTGCCAATATGCCTGCCTTTGCCGTATCGCATCTGCCAGCTTCCCACCGTGGCAGGTTCCAAAACTCTGCTGCTTGAAACGGCTGGGAACCTGTGAGTGCCAATGCGTACGGAAGGTGATTGTGTGAACAGCAGCAGGATTATTGAACATCTCGATGCCTGGCAGGGACAATGCCTTGTCTTGACCATTGTGGTGATTCTTGCTATCGAATGGCTTGGCCGGAACTTGAGTCTCTGGCTTGTCATGAAAGCGTTCGGCACTAAGATGGCAAGGTTCTACGATACCCGTGTTACTGCAATCGGCGTTATCCACCACGAGCTTTCCCATCTCCTGGTTGCCATCTTCACCGGTGCTCGAATCGATGGCGTGAAGCTGTACAAGATTTTCCAGAAACAGGATGATGAAGTCCTCGGCTATGTGAACTACACGCCACGCGGCCTTTATCCGTTCCGCTGCATCCAACAGACCCTCATCGGCATTGCACCGGGAATCCTCGGCATGGTTCAGATTTGCACCATGAGCCAGCTGCTTCTTGGGTTCTGGTCGAGTCTTGGCAATGACTGTCTCAAGCACCCGGCTCTCTGGATTCTCGCAATCGTCATGAGCCAGATAGCATATCATTCCTGCCCGAGTCGGTACGACATCAAGGGGTCGTGGTTCTGCATTGGTCTTGTGGTCCTTGCATTTTGTCTGTTCCGGGATAATATCTTTCCCACCTGGTTTGCTTTGCAGGTTGTCCAGTGTGTGGCATTCGCCGTCGTTCTTGCATCCGCTCCCGTGATGCTCCTGAGTATCATCGTGATGGCTGCTAAATTTCTAAAGCATTTTGTCTTTGCTGGAGGTAAACGAATCTTTGAATCTTAATAAACTCTATCTTCGCGTTACGGCTTTGCTGAACGGCCGCGAAGTCCATTACGACTATGTCATCAGCCCAAATACCGATGACTTGACCGATGAAAAGGCTGACTTGATGAAACAGGAACTCTCGGAATCTCTGCTCAAAGACCTTCCGGCTGGTACAAAAATCCTTCGCACCGAATTCGTCCCGGAAACCGAAATGATTGCTCCGGTTTTCGACGGAGACCGGGTCACGCCCTGGCGGTTCCTCGATTACATCGCGGACGGCCTTACTCCTGAACCTGACATGAACGGAAACCTGCATCCGAAATTCACCCAGCTCGCCATTGTGCGCGTGATGGTGGACGAGGATGTTTCGCTGATTCAGCTGGAAGAGCGGGAACGAATTCGAATCATGGTCGGGAACTATGTCATGGAATTGACCAAAGCTCCGATTTACACAATCCAGCAAATTACTCCGGACGATTACTGGCGTATTCTGAAAGGCATCGGCGTGATGCGAAACTTCCAGACCTCTCAGCAAATCCTCGTGAAGGTCGTATCCCTGGCAGAACTCAAACGCTGCACGGAACGGCGCAGAAAGCGGTTCGAATCGCAGTCCTAGACAATACCGCCAACTTGCTGTAGAATTGAGATACTGAATCTCAAGCAGACAACAAGGAGGCAAAACTCATGTTCGAATCTCTCAAAATTGGGGAATCTGCACCATTCCTCGCAGGGCTACCGGAAGGATGCTATTTCGAGTGCGATGGGTCAGGACTTGTGCTGATATATAATTTCTTTCATCCCTCTCAGAAAGAAATCGAGGCTTTCAAGGCAGGCGTTCCCGGTGAAATTCGTTTCGTGCGCGTTGGCGGCGTTCTGTTCATTCTTTCCAAGCTAGGAACCCTTGAATGGATGGACAGTCCCTATGCTGTACAGTTGAGCCGAAACATGTCGTTTCCTGAAGTTCCGCAAGGGCAGGGATACAGTCTTCTGCTCATTCTGGCTGACGCAGCCAACAGTAAAATCATGGGCCTGCGCTATGTTGGCCTTGGAACAAAATTCTCGGAACAGCTGCGCAGTGAAGTGATGGCCGACATCAATATTCCGATTGTCAAGCCGATGTACGACGCGAAAGTTCAGCAGCTGTATGCCCGTTACACAACGAAAGACCTCGTGAAGCTGAGCAAGACAAGATACAAAATTGGCGAGAAATAAAACCAGGAGAGGGGAACCAGCGTTCCTCTCTTTTTTGTTTTTAAGCCCGAAAAACACAACTCTCTGAACCAGCCTTGCCGCAGCAGAACCCCGGCTGGAAATGCCCGCACCCCGCCCACCAATGCATCGTTCAGAACGTCCGCAGTGACCTCGGTGAGCCTGGCAGTTAAATTCTTTGGCAGATACTTGTATTCCATTGCGAATCCCGTACACTTGAAAGTAACAAAATCAAACAAACCTGAAAGGCGGTTTTTATCATGCTGAAAAATATTCTTGCCGTGATTGGTGCTGTGACCGTTGCTGCTGTTGCCTATGTGGCTTTCAGCGACCACGTGGTTGTGAAGATTGAACCCGACGAAGAAGGCCCTGAGGACCCCGAAGAACCGGAAGAGCCTGCCAAGCCTTCTGAACCTCAGGAAGAAAGCCACAAGCTGACCTTCGATGAACTGGTCCGCAAGATGGATGAGTCCGAGGAACGCCTGGCTGAAGCGGAAGCAGCGGCCGCCGCCAAAGATGATGACGACGAGCCGGAAACCAAAGTCGAAGAAGTCAAAATTCAGGATGACTCGACTGAAACTGAGTGACAAGGAGTAAAAGCTATGGACACTGGTACTCGCATTAACGTGATTGCTGGACGGCCCGGAGCGGGTAAGACCCGCTGGGCTGCCAGGGAAGTGGTTGAGACGATTCGCGATGTGAACAATGTCATCATCTACATCGGCTTTGACCGGGAGTTTGAGCGTATCTGCCGAATGGTTTCCGACACCTATGGCAGCAAGCCTCATGGCAAGCTCCTCTTTGCACTGCAGGATGGCGCAGGGGAAGCAATCGGAAAGGCCGTCGATATCGCCAATAACGGGGAATCCCGCATGTTCTTGGGCAATGAGGATGACAACGAGTACCAGAACAATCGGCGGATGGTGTTTGTCTTCTATGACCAGTGCCGCCATGATATCTTCAACGGCCGCCGCGACCTCCTGAGAGCTGCTGCCAGAGCTGGTGTTCATGTCAATGTCCTCTGTCAGATTTTCAGTCAGATTGACCGTGGTGATATCGATTGGCTGAACGAATACTGCACACCGTTCGTCATCTCGAAATCCCGCGAACCGCGCCTGGCAACACAGGAAGAGATTCAGGAAAAGTACCGCTGACATCATCCGTTCCCGGAACCCACCGGGAACTTTTTGCTGAAAACTATAAGCCGGAAAGGAAACAGCTATGTGCTTTGAGTATTTTCTAAAACCGCAGCTTTCTCCTTCCGCCTCTGGCTTAACGGGTTTTATTCTGGGCGAACAGGCTGCTTTGAATCAAGCATTGGGCCTGAACAGTAAAATTCTCTTAGCCACAATGAAAGGGATTGAATCCCGTCACGGGCTCGCTTCATGTGATGCCATCAGGAATCAAATCCTCCTGGCACTTGGGGGTTCTGAAAAGAGCTGTACGGAAGCTCAAGTCTTAGCCAGAATCCTTCCGCTTGCATTCCTGCCGGTCTATGACATCCAGCTGCTCAATACCGTGACGGATGTTGCCGCCATGACTCACAGCACCAATGATGCGGTTCTGTGTTCGTGTATTTACGCAGAAATTATTCGGCAGCTGGCACAGGGGGAACGAAACAAACGTAAGGCGGTGGAAGCGTCCGCTATAGCGGTCGGCGGCAGGTATTCCGTTGCGGCTCTTGGCGAACAGCTTGACCGGATTCTGAATCCTGAAAAGGTCGAGAACAACGGAGATATCGTATCAACTCTGATTCTGGCTCTTTATTGTTTTGAGAATTCCAAGAGCTTTGATTCCTGCATCCGCATAGCAGTGCAGGATGTTTTAGGAGACCGAAAACTCGTTTCGGCTGTCGCGGGAAGTTTTGCTGGAGTATATTACAAGCTGTACGGGCGGCCGATACAGGATGTCAGCCGGTATGAGACAGTCATCAATGGCTTAGACTAGAGAGGACAACAATGGCAAAGACACTGGTAATCGCCGAGAAGCCTTCGCTTGGACGCAGCATTGCATCAGGGCTTACCTGGTGGAAGAAAGAACAGTTCACTCGGCAGGGAAAAGACCGGAATACCTGGCTGGAAAGTCAGAACTATATCGTGGCATCCTCCGTTGGACATCTGTATGAGCTTATTGACCTGGATGCGTATTTTCCGGATTATGAGCCGGGGAAAAAGCGTTCCTGGACGATGGACCGACTGCCGTTCTTTCCCGACGACTGGAACTTCAAGTTCGAGGGAAAAGATAATGTCAAGGGTCTGATTCGAACTATCAACAGTCTGATGAACCGCGCAGACGTTGATAGGATTTATAATGCCGGAGACCCTGACCGGGAAGGGCAGCGGCTCGTTGATGAAATTATCCAGTATGGACTCAAAAAGCCGAAACCCATCTACCGGCTCTGGCTGCCCGATACGACCAACAAGACCGTCAAACAGGCATTTGAGACGGCAAAACCTAATGATGGGTATGCGGATTTTTCCTCCTCCGCAGAGACCCGCAGCGAGATGGACTGGCTCTTGGGAATTGAACTGACCCGGTATGCTTCTATTAAGGCAGGCTCTTTTATCCGCATTGGCCGCTGTGTCTGCCCGATTGTCGCCCATGTCATTGAACGCGAAAAGGCAATTCAGGATTTTGTTCCGAAACCGTATTCTGCCGTGTCCAGCAAGGAAAAGACGAACGGTGAAGATATTGAACTGACCAGTAAACGAACCTTTGAGGAAGGGCATGAAGCCGAAGCTCAGGCATTGGCGGACGCCTTCAACCGGGCAGGTGCGACCGTCACGAGCGTCAAGACCGAGCGCAAGACTATCAATCCCGGCAAGCTCTTTTCCATGAGCGACTTGCAGAGCTTTGCCTGTAAGGCAGACAAAACCCTGTCCCCGGCAGATGTTCTCGCCGCAACGCAGGCGCTGTATGAAGGCGGATTCGTCACCTATCCGCGTACCAACAGCAGCTACCTTGCGACGAATGAAACCGTCAAGGTGGACGCCGCCATCAAGGGCTTAGTGCAGAACGGAATTACGGGCCTTGTCAATAAGCCGGGCCTTAAATCGATTTATGACGACAGTAAAATCGAGGCTCACTCTGCTATCACCCCGACCGGTAAATGGCCTGGAGCATTGGCTGGAGCACAGAAAACGGTTTTTGAATGTATCTTGAATCGATTCTGTGTCGTCTTCTGTGCGGAGGATTGCACCGTGGACCGGACCACGATTGTCATTCATTGCTTCGATGAAGATTTCACGCTGAAAGGCGATGTGCAAGTCACTCCCGGATGGCGGAAATTTGAGAAACCGTCAAATGGCGACAAGATGCTCCCGAAGCTCAACAAGGGTGATGCGGTAAACATCAATTTCCAGCTGGTCGGTAAGATGACAACGCCTCCGAAACGTTATACGGTTGAAAGTCTCAACAACTGGATGGTTGCCCCGATGCGTGGTGCTGAGAAAGAAGACACTGAGTATACCGATGCCGAATGGAAAGAGATTCTTTCTGATGCTACCATCTGCACCGAAGCAACTCGCGCCGACACGGTAGACCGGTGCGTCAAGAGTCAGTACATTTCCCTCAAGAAGGGCGTGTATTACGGGGAACCCGCAGGGTTCCAGCTGGTCGATATTATGGATAAGCTGGGCATTGTCTTGGATGTTCCCGTGACCGTGAATCTTTCCAAGCAGCTGCACTCTATCAAGGATGGAAACCTGACCCGCATTCAGGTTCTTGAATTCACGAAACAAACCCTTGAAAACATCATGTCAAAGGACGTGACGATTGAAACCGCTCAAGGAACTGCTGGCAAGTATCCGGTTCTCTGCCAGTGTCCGAAATGTGGCAGGGATGTTGTGGAAACAAAACTTGCCTATGCTTGTACCGGGAAAGGACCTGATGGGAAACGGTGCCCAGTCGTACTCTGGAAAAAGAATAAGTTTCTTGAATCGCTTGGCAAAGAGATGACCAAAACAACAGCGAAGGCTTTACTCACCAAAGGCAAAGCCCCTCTCAAGGGATGTACGAGTGCTAAGACGGGAAAGAAATATGACTGTATTCTAATTTGCGATTATTCCGGAGACCACATTGCCTATCATTTTGAATTTGATAAGTCTGGCATGTCATTTGGCAGCAAAGTTGGGAAATGCCCGTTCTGCGGTAAGCCTGTCGCAGAAACGGCCAAAGCCTTCACCTGCATGAATAAGTCTTGCGGCGCTGCACTCTGGAAGGAATCGAAGCTGTATGGCAATGAGCTTGATGTTGATGCCGATATTGCCAAGGCTCTTCTCTCCGGGGAAACCGTCGAAGCCACGATTCAGAACAAAGAGGGGACCGGCGCACAGGATGTCGAGATTGGAATTGAACCGTATACGACACCCAATGGCAGAAAATATATCGGACTTTGCATCATGAAAACCAAATAGTTAATTTGCCTCATCGCCTGCCCATTTTGGGTGGGCGTTTTTTGTTGCCAAGCTGTGCGAATTGCGTATGATTAAGAACAGTGATACGAAACTGAAAAATCAACGGTAGAAGGATAAACACATTGAAGCTATATTTTATGAAAGTCGGGTATTTCCTGATATTTATTTTCGCAATCCTCGATTTTTTGGGGCTGAAGCAAACGGAATTCGAAATCCGGCAGCTGGATAGCACGGCAAGAATCCTGACAACTCATGCGGAAGCGGTACAGGCAGTACAAGAACAACCAACGTTGAACGCAGCGGCTGCTTCCACTCTAACGAGAGCCGATACGCAAATCGCGATTGCTACGTTCTCAAATGAGAATGTAGCGGGAGAAGCAAAACGACTCGCGTCTCTCTGCAACGCAAACATCAAAGAGAAGTCCGTTACGGCGTCGGTATCGAATGACGCGGTTCTGGAAGAGATGGCGAGAAGACCGAATATGTATGGGCGGCTCGTGATTCCTTCCGTGGGAGTCAATGTGGCGTTGTTTGCGGCCTTCAGCCAGGCAACGGCGGATGAACAGGACAGCGCTGCATATTATCCGTTTAAGAATTATATGCTGGTTGCAGACCACTGGAACCAGGGATTCTGGAAAATCAAGCGCTGTTCGGCCGGAACGAAAGCCTATATCTATCGCGGAACCTCAATACAAACGCTGACTTGTACCGGTATCTGTCGCGGTGTGAACGCTGATTATGATTTGCTCTATGAGGATGGGGCGAGCGCTACGACAGGCAGCGGCGTTATCATGTATACCTGCAATGGTTCGAATTATCACGATATCACAATAACTTTTTGGAGCTAAGTATATGCAGAAGAATAATAAAAAGATGACATGCCTTGCGGCACTTCTCATGGCAGCACTTGCTGCATTGCTGATTTTCGCTATCGTTGACGCGAACCGCATCAAGCAAAAGTTTTCAGAGCTGCAGCAAACGGTAGATTATGAGGAACGTCTGGAACCCTTGCTGTTCCATGGCGCGACTGCTGAAACTGCTGAAACTGCCGAAACGGCTGCGACAGCCGAAACCGCAATGGCTTTGGAGCCGGAGCTGAACTTCACCGCGACGAAAAACGGTATTGTTCCGGATGACAGCTCCTATGTTCCGGTCACGCTGGGCGACGTGACTGTCTGCATCCCTGTTGCCTCTGCCGGGCCGGGCGGATGCATCGTGACGTATCGTTCCGGCAATTCCACTGCTGCAATCGGAGATTACAAAATTGCGTTGGTGGAAGGGAATACAGAAGACTCCATTGTGACTTTCCAAAATGATGACAAGGAAATCTTGTCGGGAACAAGAACGATGGGAGAAGGATTGACTTTGACCGTTGCTGCTGAAGCCGAGGAAGGGCAGGAGACAGAACAAGAGGCAGTGATTGAAAAGCTGCTTGCTGATGCAGTAATCACCGATACAGCTCCTGCGACAACTGTGTTTGGAGAAACCGTAAAAGACGATGTCGTAATCGAAGCGGACGATGGCTATTTGCAGCTGCAGCTGAATGATGACATTGTCTTGGCATCAACTTTCAATTTCAATTTTGATAAAAACGCCTTCTCTAAAACCCTGAACCTTCCCGGTGGACTCACTGTTCGATACGGGAACGTACAGGACAAAGAGACCGGGTATATCCCGTTTGTCTCTACGGTAAATAACCGCAATGTCAAGATTCTTGCTACCGGTGCGGAAGTGCTGCAGGAATTTTTCCAGGGTTAATACGTTCTGAACCAATCTTTCACTGAGCCATCTGCCCGTTTCGGGGGGTGGCTTTTGTGTTGGCACTTTGCTTGCCAGTTCTTGCGATGCTCGTATCATTAGAAACTGAATCAGTATTTTTTGCGGGGAATCGGGTGAGGAGAACCATGAAAAACAACGGAGAAAAGCTTGAAGGGCTGATGATTGCGGCGATGCTGCTGATTTTTGTCACAAGCATCTGGGCGTTCAGGGACGCTCAAAGAATGCACGAAAAGTTGGCGGAGAAGGTACAGCAGACGCCGGAAACGGCTGAATTTGCAGAGTTTGTATCTCATTTATTGCCAGCAACGCCGGAAACGGCAGAAATCACTCCATTTGATGCAAGTGACCCGCACATGAATTTTGTTGCAAGCAAAGAAAGACTCAAATTGACTCTCAATTCCTGTGTGCCGCTCTCTTTGGATGATACAACGGTCTGCATTCCGATACAGAGCATCGGTGAAAGGAGCCTGGTATCGTATCAGACGCAAGACCATACGGCCTGCGTTGGGGCCTATCATATGACTCTTGTGAATGGGCACAAGGAAGAAGGCGTCAACTTTCTTCTGATAAATGATTCCGCCTTACTGTCGGGAACAAGGAACATCAATGAGGATACCAGCCTTGTCGTCACGGCACTTGTCAAGGTGAATGAAGAACAGCAGCAAACCAAAGTGATACAACAGCTTTTGGATGGAGCGGTTCTTTGCGATGTCGCACCGACCATCACAATCTTTGGCGTTCCAGTTAAGAACAATTCGATGATAGAAGTGGATAACGCTCTTGCCAAAATCGAAACGAATCAGGGCAGGGTATTTATCACAAGCTCGGCCACTATCAAGGAATCCAAGCCTCTCGATGAATCTGTGGTTCTGCCATCCGGCATTGAAGCCAAATACAACAGCACTGCCCGAACCGGGTCTGGGGATATTGTTTTCGTGATTGAGCAGGATGGCTGCAGATATTATCTGCTGGCTCCGAGCGTGGAGCAACTGCTCGGCGTGTTTGGCAATTCTGAATCTTAATCAAGGCTTTTGCGGTTGCAACTGACATCAAGGAGGGTATCAATCAAATGTGCAATTACAGTGACTTTGTCGAGCAGCAGCGACTCAAAAAAGGCCGCGAAGAAGGGCATCTCGAATCTCTTTCTGAGAGCGTTGCGAACCTCGTTCGTTCGGGACATTTTTCCATTGAAGCAGCGCTGGACATTTTGAAGGTGTCTGCTGATATTCGCTCGACTGTCAAAGAAAACGCTGAGAAAGCGCTAAGCAAATAGCAATAAGCCGTTGCCTATGCTGGAGGCAGCGGCTTTTCTTCTTTTCTCTTGCGATATTGTGCGAACGGCGTATGATGAAACTGTATGATAGATAACAGCCTTTTGGCCCAATGCGTACAATTCATATTCTGCAGCTAAATTAGCAGACTCACCAATTCGGTGGGCCTGCTTTTTTATTTGCAAGAAAGGAGTGCCGACAGCTTTCTATCAACCATTTCCGAAAAAACAAATATCAATCAAGAGAAAGGAAAAATTGTATGTTTAACGCAACCTGCCTAATCAAGACTGACATCGATACCGTGAACAAGTGTATGGGGCAAAATCCTTACAATCCTGAGACTTTTCTTCAGAACTTTGCGTCTCGTCTGACATCTTTCGACGACCCTCTCCTCAATATTTACCCAACATCCGAGATTGCAGGAAACATCGAAGACAAGGATGTTATTCTGGGTCTTCGCGAACCGCAAAAACTCATTGAATGGGCGAAAACCATGAAGGAACGCACGCAGTGCATGGCAATGGCTGAGTTCAGTGCAGCATTGCAGAAGCATAAAGCAGAAGGCATCGACATCACCAAGCCGATGTATACCTGCCTGCGCTCCATTGAAATGGATTCCAACGAATCTTATCTTCTTCGCTACGCCGCTGAACTGTTCGACAACCATCCAAACCCGGAATGCGGTGAGCTGTTTTATGACGGCGACTCCTGGAAGTGTTTCCCAAACGGTTTTCAGCTGAAAGACATCGAAGCTCATGCTGAAGACTACATCATCATTCCGGGGCTGTTCTATGACGACTGATTTGACTGTGAAAGGAATTTATATGGATTGGAAATTCATTATGTGTCTGCTTGTCATGTGTTCAACCACCGTCTGGAAGCTCCTGGAAATCCTGACTTATGGGGAAATTCAGGTCCGGCCGGTGGATGACATCATGATGATGTATATGGCCTTTACCATCTACGCCGCCTATAAGGCTGGCATGGCGGTTCAGGCCAAAAAACAGAAGCAAACCGAAGAAAAAATCGCAACCACCTCTGATAAGCAAAAAGGAGAATGACTCTATGTATCAGCTGCAAAACATCGATTATCTGTACCGTATCTCGACTATGACCGGCTCGTCCAAGCTCGTTACCGTTCAGGCGGACAGAGACTCCCATGACCTGAACGATAAGCATTTTGTGATGCTGAATCTGTGCAGGGCAATCGTGAATTTTGCCAATGAAGGGCATGTGATTTCGGCTGTGTATGAGCTGGAACCTGACGGGACCTCCAAGCGGGTTGCCTATCGCGGATTGCCGGAATACCAGGAAGCACTCAAAGACCCTGAACCGGATGTGATTGTTGCGAAATTTGCAATGAACTTTTCGTCCGGCGCTTCGTTCGCTTCACAATGCCGCGTGAATCAAAAGAGCCGTGAAGTGTTCGACATTGAGGCTTCCGGGACTCCTCCTGATAATGATGATATTTCTGAACGCCTTGTTTCGCTGGATGACGGCGAACACTGGCATCAGGTTTACTGCATTGATGATATCCTCGATGAATACGACGATGATATTGACAATGCTTTGGATGCTCTGTATTCCATCGAAGCTCACGGTGATATTGACGGGAACTACTGGTGTACTACCACCGATAAAGACCTGAACCGGACCATTCGTGAATGCCGCACCGAAATTCTCGTTGATGCGCTGCTTGCTCGCGGCTCTGAGGCGGTAGAAGAATTTCTCGGCTATCCCGTGAATATGTCGGAAGCCGAATGCGTGCTCGAGGAATACCTGAATAACCTGTCCGATGAGGATTTGGCAAACGCCTTCTTCGAAACTCTTTGAGCTACCGCACTTGCGCAGATGTGCGAACAGGATATTATAAAAATTGTACGATAGATACCATCTACTAGGCGCGTTTTGCGTTCGTACAATTCATAATTTCGCTTGAAGGCGGACTTCCCATACCGGGAGGTCCGCCTTTTTGCATCAAAAATTACAGGAGGTAAATACCATGTTCAACATTATGAATCTCAACAACATCGAAAACATTTTCTACTGGACCGACAATAACGGTGCTGTTTATCTTCCCGGAGATACTGCCCTAACGTATCGGACCAAATCGGACCTTCCTCGGTTCGTGGCTGCCGTTTACAGTGCGCTGAACACCGACAGTGGTGTTTCAGAACGTGTTGTCACCCTGAACGGCCACTGCGGTTTGCTGTTGGATGTACTCTACGATAAGGACTGGGTATCGGAGACTTTCTCTAATCTCAACTGTGAGATTCCAGACGAAATCATCATGAACCTGTTCGGCGCTGCCTTGCCGTGTCTGGCACAGATAATGTGGAATGATATCCACGCCTCACTTAACAAGACGGAACATTGTTCGAACTGCCCCGACCTCAGAATTTTGGTTGGCCAAAATACAGATAAGGATGGTCATGAGCTTTGCTTCTTCATTCCCTTTGGCGGCACAGAGTTTGACCATGATGAACGAATCAGGTGCGCACATGCGGCTCGCGTTGTAGAGAATTATCTAGACAATGTGGCTTATGGCAAAAAGGTAGAAACATATATTCGTGGACTCGTTGAAGCTGCCAGTATTGACGGCGCTATTTCTGAAAGCAACACGGAGGTGTGAGCTATGCTTATCAAGAATATCAAGTGGGATACGGACGGTAATACAGAAGCTCTCGCTTCTTTACCTACCGAGGTACATACGCCTCCGTTTCTGGACCGCGAAAATACCGATTTGGATTCATACCTTGACGATGTCTCCGACTGGCTTTCGGATGAATATGGCTGGTGTCATTTCGGATTTGATGTCGCCGAGAAAGAAGATGAATGATTCACATTCCCAAACCAAAACTTCTAATATGAGGAGAGAATGATATGTACATTGAAAACATCAAAAGGAATCCCGTTACCTGCTGGACCAATTACTTTGGTGATGTTATCTTGCCGGGAGATACGACAGGTCGAGATGCAAATGCTTTGCCCTCTCATATGACACCCGCTTATACGGCGTTGAACCTTGACAGTGGTGTTGGCGAGCAGGTTGCGACTATCGGTGGTCAGTACGGTATCCTTCTGACGGTTTTGTATGACCGCGATTGGATTCTGGATGCGGTTGAGACTTTTCACCCCAATGTGTCGGAAAGCGCTGTTGTTGAGCTGTTTGGAGCTGCATTGCCTTGCATTGCAGATGCTATGAACGATGACCTTCGTAATTTGCTTAAAGACAATGGAGCAGCAAGAATGCGTGATGATGTTCACATTCTATATGGGCAGAATACGGATGTGGACGGACACGAACTATTCGTTTTCGTACCGTTCAATCCGGATTCCGACATTTGTGCAAAAGCTGTCCGCATTATTGAAAAATATCTCAATGGCAACGCTTATGGAAAAAACATGATGCGTTGCATCCGCGCACTTGTCGAAGCGGCTGATATCGACAGTCTCATCAACAACTAACAAATTACAAAAAGGAAGGATAGATACCATGAAAGCAGAAGTTAAATTCGCAAATACCAGCAATGGGCCCAAAGCCTTTGTCAAGACTTTTGACGATGATTGGACTCCTATGAGCACGCCGCTCAAGGCATACAAAAAAGACATGCGCAGTATCAAGCCTGCAGGTAACTACGAAGAAGGAAAGGACTACATGGTAGCCGTCAGCCCTTGGGTTCTTGAAGCATTTCTGAAAGCCAATCAGATTGATTATGTTCAGCTGATTCGCGGCCAGGACCTCAAGAATCCTCCCGTTGGCAGCGTTCGGTATGCGAACGAGAAGGAAGTCGTCTGGTACGAGTATTCTTCCGCAACCACCACACGCCGCTGCACGGACTTGTCCCGCGCAAAAAGCTTTGTTCAGGAATGGGTCAATCTTGATTGTCCTACACTCAAACGCTTTAGCACGAATCAGAAAGTGCTTTCCGTGAACGGCTTTGGTGCTGCGGTTCCACTGTTTGAAAGCCCGCTGGTCGATACTTCCTACATCGATACCGTCATTGCAGACGATATTGAAGACAAGGAAATCGAAGGGCTTCGCAAACATCTGAACCCGGATGGCGTAATCTCGCAGCTGCTGAACAATGTTCAGAAAGCGAGAGCCGAGAAGGAAATTGCCAAGGTGGAGAGCCGCGTCAAGCAGGTCGAAACCCAGATTCGCCTTTTCCTACGCACTCCGGAAATCGAAAACGAAATCAAAGACATCGAAACTGCTCATCTCAATGAGGAGGGCGGCTTTGACTGTGGTTTCATTTTCTGGTATCCGAAAGCTGATTCTCAGCTCGAAAAGGACATGAGCCTGCTGGTCGGTGCCAACAAGCGCAAGCTGAGCTGGCTCGACATTGCGGTTCCGACTTTCAGCCAGAGCGTCAATGTTCAGAGATATGGTGCAGAGCTTGTCAAGAAACTCGTAAAAGAGCGTCTTGGCATTGAACTCTATTATCATTCGGAGCTCGACTAATATGCCTGACATGAGAATTTCATTGATGAAAGGGGAGACAATCCCCAGAGATATCAAGGGCCGCAGAATCATTTGCTGCTTTTGCAATAACAAGGGGACTTGGGATACCAAGACTCTTGAAAAATTTGCAAAGAGATTCCCGGAAGCGAAAGAGTGGTACTTACATAAGCTGCCAGAACAGCTTCGGTATTCCGGTCAGGTTCTATTCTGTCCGGGCAATAACGAGAACACGATTGTGGCAATTATGATTTGCAGTACTGAAACCGCCGACAAGCACGGCTCGAAAATTCAGTTCCCGTATCTGTACGGGTGTCTCTTGCAGGCGATGGTCAAGGCCAAACAGGCTGAGGCTTCCGTTATCGTATCAAAGCTCGGAACCGATATGGTCGAATGGCAGTGGAGAAAACTTATTTGGATTCTGAACCATGCGGCGGAAATGAATGAAGGGGTAACGGCAATCGCAGTTTCACCCTATGATTTGTCTGATGTGTTCGTTGAACCCAAAAAGAAGAAGTCCACTTCCAGAAAGGCAAAACCCAAAAAAGATTTGGAGGATTCCGAAGAAAACGATAGCGAAGAAAAGGACAACTGGGATGGTCCGCAAGAAAACGGCAGAGACCAACAGCTCAGCATGCCTGACGAAAAAGAAGACAAGAAATATAGTAAATACGATAATTTGCGCTAACTTACGAGCTCCTGCTGTGATGCGGGGGCTCTTTTTTTGTTGTCTTTTTGTTATTCTTTTGCTGTTCTTCCACAAAAAATCATTTTTTTGTTTTTTAGGCTTTCTTTTACTTGCCTATCCGTGCGAATCAAAGATAATAAAATCAACAGCCTAGAAGTGGCGTGTAAAAATAACAACACTGAGAAAGAGGTCATCACATGGCAACAAAATTTTACCTTGCCAATATGCCGGACGATTTTCCGGCAACAAAAGTCAAATTCGGAAATATATCAAAGTCTCTGCCAGCAATTCCCGCCGATATGGTTGATGGTAAGCCTATCACGATTGTTGGATACATCAATGCTGACCAGAAAAAGTACAAGGCAAACGACTACGGCTTTGTTGAATTCAATGACGACGGAGCCAATGTTGTGCAGTTCAAAGACGCCAATATGGATACTCGGTATTCCGTGAAGGAAAAGGCTTCCGGTGATATTCTCGGATACCTGCCGCTTGAAACCGGGGAACTCGTTGGCATTGTGCGTGAGAAGGAAAAACCGATTCTTCTTCTGATTATCGCGGTGATTGCTGCTCTCGTGCTGCTCGTCGCCCTTATCACTGCAAGCCTTTATAAAATGGTGAACAAGCCCCTTGATGGCAGCGGCAGCGATGCCAGCTCCGCAAGCAGCGAAATCGTGATTGCTGACGGCGAAGCGTATGACGGGACGATGGACAACGGCAAAACCGATTCCGGGGAGATGCGATTCATCGAATTCCCGGCATTCACGACCATCTATGTGAGCCCTGACAGTACTGTGGACCTGGTGAACCCGGAAAGCAACCATGTCTACTTCAAATATACGATTCTTGAGAACGATGAAGTGCTCTATGAATCCGATTACATTGCTCCAGGCCAGAAATACGCCTGGCAGGCATCGGATTACATTACCGGGGCAGGAGAGCACGCTGTGGTGTTCTCGGTATCTACTGTCGGTGTAGATGACCAACAGCCGCGCAATGGCGCTGAGTTTGCGGTCACGGCCATTGTATCTTAACTGGGCTGAATTGCGCGACAAGCGCATTTTGGTAAACTCGCAAGGGAGATAAATAGTAAAAGACAAGGGCTCGAATCAGCTGATGGCCTTGCACATGGCTGATTTTGTGTCCGCAATCAACGAAGGAGGTTTCTGAAGATGAAACTCGCCAAAGCTATGTCGATGGCCCTCGCTTGTGCGATGGCCGCGACTATGTGTGCAACCTCCGCTTTTGCTGCAACTTCCGGCAGCACGAAGGTTAATGCCACTGTTACCCCGTCCTACACCCTGACCGTCCCTGAATCCATCACCCTGACCAATGCTAAGGGTGGGAGTGGCACCTACACTGGTACGATTCCCGTCAACGTAAAGGGCGACATCGGTGAAGGTCAGTCCGTGACCGTTACTTCCACTGCGCCTATCATGAAGTGCTCTGGTTCAAAGAACGTTACGGCTTCCTTTACCGGCACTCCTAAGAAGAGCTGGACCCGTATGGAGACTTCTGGTCAGGGCACGACTGACAACTACGGTCTGTCTGCAGTCCTGACTCCTGGTGTTTGGGAAGGCACTGCTACCTTCTCCTGCGCTCTGGCATAATCAATCCCCATAATAAAAACTGGGGTATCCCGCGCAAAACCGAAAAGCGGTCGGCCTCACAAGCAGGCTGGCCGCCTTTTCTATTAGATTCTGGAGGCTCTCACATATGAAAATGAAAAAGCTTATAGCAGCGGCATTGAGCTTTGTAATGATGCTTGGCATCAATACAGCCCCCGCATTTGCCACTACGAGTAAATCTGCATCTACCGCGATTACCGCAGAGGTCGGGTCTGGGTATACAGTCACTGTCCCTGAAAAAATTGCGCTGACCAGCACGACTACAGGAACCGGCACGTATACGGGTACGATTGCTGTCAACATCAAGGGAGATGTAGCAGCCAATCAAACGGTAACGGTTGCGGCAACTGCGCCTACGATGAAAGATACAGCAGGAAACAGCGTTGCTGCTACATTTACGTCTACCCCCAAGACAAAATGGTCACGGACTGACATGCAGGGCAATGTCACCACCAGTAACTATGTTGTTTCTGCATCCCTCACCCCCGGCAGCTGGACCGGAACCGCGACCTTTACCTGTACTTTGGCTTAAATCTTGGAATCATGCCGCTATGCAGAGGAGGGCATTATTATGAAGACATCAAAGAAAGTTCTGGCAGCCCTTCTGGCGATTTGTCTCAATACCGGAACTGCTCTGGCCGAAGTGGATAAGACTGCGACAACGGCGCTTGTTGCCGATGTGACTTCCGGGTATACGATTACGGTGCCGGAAACTGTTGCATTGTCGAAGAGTACGGACGGGTCCGGTACTTATACGGGTATAATCCCGGTAAATCTCAAAGGCAGCGTTGGCAGTAACGAAAAAGTGACGGTGACTACCACAGTGACCGATATGACCGATGCGTCTGGGACTAAGGCTCCCGTGACATTCACGGCAAAACCGAAAACGGTCTGGTCATACTCCGACTTGCTGAATGGCGGAACTACAAGCAATTATGTGGTTTCCGCGACACTGACAGCAGGCAGCTGGAAGGGCACAGCTACATTTTCCTGCACGATGTCATAATGCCAAATTCGAAAGGATGTGAAAATCTGTGAACATCAAAAAAGCGGCTGCGAGTTTTCTGTTTATGATTTTTGCCATGGTATGTAATGTGTCCATGGCATTTGCAAGCTGGGGTGGCATGGGCTACAAAAACTGCGTGCTGTGCGGCGCATTGGTAACGCCTATGCCTACATATGGTGGCACACAGAAGTACACTGAATTCTACAACTGTGAAGAAGTTGAGGGCCTAACATCGAGCACAACTCAACGATATGCCCTGAAAAATATGTACGTTGTCAGCAACGCAGATGGCGTTATCTGCACAAATTGCGTTGAACGTATTATCAGCGAACACAAAGGCGGCACGGGCGGTGAAGTTGATGAATCAGTGTACATCATTACCGTTCCCGAATCAGTGACACTGAGCAATGAAAACGGTGGCACTGGAGATTATGCTAACACCGTTTCTATCAAGGCAACGGGCGAACTGCTGACAAACCAGAAAGTATTTTTTAATACCTCTGCTCCGACCATGCACCGCGACGGCAGCACCGATGTTGTCTGCACCGCCACTGCTACCACTGCAACAGAATGGGACGCAACTGCTGTAAAAGGGAAAACTGCACAAACCGATTATTCCGTGACTGCGCACCTCACTCCAGGTGAATGGACCGGCAATATGGTGTTTTACGCTTCGGTAGGAGATACCTATACAGTTGAGGTAGGAGACAATTCTGTATTGCTTTCTCCCGCTTATGAAGATAAAACTCATATTGTATTTGAATCCGATAACCCCTCCGTGGCTTCCATTAGTTCGGACGGCCATATTATCGCTTCGGCAATCGGAACTGCGAACATCACGAAGACCGCATATGACAGTACCGGGACTCGCGTCATCTATTCGTCCAAATACATCATCAACGTCAAGGCGCAGATGCCGTTGATGGATGTGAGCCGTCTTGCTTCTGTATTGACGACTCTTTCCTCTCAGGGAAAAAACATCACCGTTATTTCGTTCGGCAATTATACAGTTCCGGGCAATGCAACGACCTATGACGTATCCGGCCAGGGTGACAAATCGATTGTCGCGTATGTTCCGACCACGATGTACGGCGGCTGGTGGTGGGGCATTCAGAATGGCACAGAGCTTCGAGTGACAGATACGAACCGTGATATGGTGGCGTTTGCTTCCGGTAACAGCATTTGCTTCAAAAGCGGTGCGTCTGACACTTCTACGGTTTTTGACAATATCAAGACCATTAACTTTGATGCAGTTGACACGACTCGCGTGACATCCGCTGCTTACGCATTCTATAACATGAAGTCACTGACTACAATTACTGGACTCAGCCGTTGGGATACCAGTAAAATCACGACGATGAACAGCATGTTCAAGGGATGCACAGGACTTAAAAGCCTTGATTTCAGCAGCTTTAACACCAAAAATGTCACTGATTTCTCCAGCATGATGTCTGGATGTACTTCCCTTACCAAAATCACGGTCGCAGATACTTTTGCAACGGCTTATCTTCCGACTCCAGGCTCTTCTACGGGCCTTGTTTACGTGAGCAGACGGATGGGTCTTACCATTGCCGGAAATCCGTCCAACGCTTTGAGCGGCTATAACTTCACTTCCGATAACCGTACCGTGACATACGATACTTCTACCGCATCTGATGATGAGTCCGATAATGAATTTCCGAACGAGGATTCCGACAACACTGTGGCACCTGCGCCGACAGCTTCGATGAACGTTTCAAACCTGGCGCAGGCAATGACGCAGCTCAAGGAATCCGGGACTGAAATCAAGGCGATTTCCTTTGGCGACTATCAGGTCCCGGAATCGGCCAAAGTATTTGATGTCTCTGGAATCGGCTCCAGCGCAATTCTGGCTTTCGTAAAAGACGGCGAGGACCGGCTCTATATCGCGAATTCAACAGGCGGGACGCTCGTCTTTGGCGATGGAAACAGCATCTCGTTTGATGGGAATGAAGCGTTTGCCGACATTGAAAACATCGAGTATCAGAACGTTGATACTTCGCAGGTGACTTCTGCGGCATCTGCTTTTTCCGGAATGAAGAAGCTCACCAGCATTGGTGGATTAGAGAACTGGAACACGTCGAACATCACTACGATGAACAGGATGTGTTATCAGTGTGAGGCTTTGCAGTCTATTGCCGGGATGGAGAAGTGGGATACCTCGAAAGTAACTGATATGAGTGAAACTTTTGCCGGTTGTCGTTCTCTCTCGGATGCTTCGCCGACAGATAGCTGGGATACCAGCAGCGTGACGAACAAAGAGAACATGTTTGCTGGCGTACTGTGCGAAAAAACACCGGAGATAGCCAATGATACAGAGAACACTGATACTGATGCGGATTCGTCTGAGGGAAATTCCGAGCAAGCTGAAAGCAAAGCAAAAAACAAAGAGGATGAAGCCGAAACTAAAACTCCGGATTCAGAAAACACACAACCTGATACATCTACGGCCGCATAAGGAGGGGGTCAACATGAAGGCTATCAAGCGCTTTGCTATGCTTTTGGCAGTGCTGTCTCCTTTTCTTTTGAATGTGTCGTTCGGATTTGCCGATACCGCTACACGGACATGTTCGGTCTGTGGGCAGGAATTCACTGTGACAACCCCGGCCGCTGATGACGCCAAAACATTCGAGGCATACAACAAGGTGAACTCGATTAAGGGCATTGAGTCGGATAAGAGCGCTACTTATACCGCAATTGCGGATGCAAATGTCTATGCAACGACTATTAACGGAAAGCCTCTGTGCTCGAATTGTCTGAGTACGATGGGCGCTGCTACTTCTACCGGTAAAGGATTGCCGAAAACGGCTTCCACTCAGCTGCTTGCGAGTGCAACGGCCACCTATACGATTACGGTCCCTGAAACTGTTAAGCTGACAGGTGTTGACAGCGGCCCGGGTACATATACGGCTGATATCACCATGATTCTAAAAGGCGACGTTGAGGAGAATGCAGTGATTGCGGTATCTGTGGACGGTGGAACCATGACCAACACTGCGGGCAAAACCGCTGCTGTCACAGTATCCAATCAGACCAAAAGTAAATGGTCCCGCGCAGACTTGCTGAACGATGGAACGAGCGCAACTTGCAAAGTCTCTGCGGAGCTTGACCCCGGACACTGGACCGGCACAACAACGTTCAGCTGTGAAAAGAAGTACAAATAATGCTGTTGGAAAGGAGGGAACTGTATGTGCCTGAAAACTACTGCGGCAGGAACTATCGCTGCATTTATGCTTGCCTGCCCTGTATTGGCATTCTCTGAACCTGCCAATTTGGATGACGTTATCACCGATGTTGACAAAACGATTGAAGCAGATGCGCCTGCTCCGGGCTCGGATTCTGATTCGGATTCTAATGATGCTGTCTGGCTAAGTGCTTCCAAAGATACAGCAACACAGGTCACAGCAGAAGTGGACAGTTTTTACGCCTTAACCGTTCCGGAAGAAATCACGCTGGAAGGCACGGATGGGACTGGCATCAAGACTGGTACGATTCTGGTTACTTTGGCTGGCGATATTCCTCTCAAAGGAACTGTTCGGGTTAAGACTTCCGCTACACCCCTGCAATCAAAAGGCGCAACAGATGTATCCCTGACCATCACGACTCCCAAAATTGAATGGAATCGCACCGAAATGCTTGGGGATGGAACAAGCTCAGACTATTCCGTGAGTGCAGTTCTTGCTCCTGGAAACTGGACTGGTACTGTGACATTTGAGTGTTCCATGCAATAAATTCTAGTAAGATTTATGCCGCTTACCCTTTTGGGTAGGCGGCTTTTTGCTAGGCATTTGTTGGACGTTCTGAACACGGCAGCTAGGGCCTATCTTGTTTCCGGCATAAAAAGCAGACACAATATATTGTGTTTTGGTATTGCAATATGCTATATATTGTGGTACAATATATCTACTGGCTCAAATGATAGTAAAGAACCTAAAGTTTGAGCATTTTCGTGTATGGCTATGAGACCGCTTCCTTCTACTTGAAGATAATATGAAATTATGTCAGCGGTTTCGCTCTCCGTCACGGCTCGAGAACATAACAATACGGCTATATATCCGCTTCCTTCATTTCTAGAAGAACAAGGAAGTCGGCTCGCATTTTTTGTGCTGCTGACTTCAACACGTTAGCGGATATGCTCTCCGTATCTATTACGTGTCTCATCCACCCGTGTCGAGTTTGTCTCGGCGCGGGATTTTTGTTTTGTTAGGAGGTCATTTGAATGCTGACTGTTTATGATTTTAACCGCATTACGTTTGCACATCATCGTGGTATCGTACCGCCCATGCCCGCACAAGAAGGGGAGAAGGCGGTAGAGAAACGTTATGTCTGCTCGGCGAACATGAAACTGATGGAATACGGCTATATTATGGCGCGTGACCTCTTTGATGCCTGTTGCAAGGCGGAATACAACGACTTCCTCAAGACCTGGTCTGCGCTGTATGACTGTGTCACGGAGGATGGCAAGGCGATTTCTCAGACTTCTCCCATCTGGCCGAATTTCCCGGACGATGCGATGAAAGCCGACCTTGTGGACCTGTATGTTGTCAACTTCCTCAATTATCTGACTTGCGGCGAATGGCAGCCGGACTTTGACCCGGCAAAATTCTGCCCGGCACTGGACCGCAGCCATCTCCCTGCCGTGAAACAGATTCCGGTATGTGACGAGGAGGAAATCTACCGCTATGCCGTACAGAGCATTACCGGGCGTTCTCCTCTGTCTCCTGACGAGGCGTCCTGCGTTTTCGATACTCTGATGCATGATATTGATTTCACATCTGAGCTGATGGACCGCATGAAACCCAAGCATATCCCATGCAAGGAAAATCTTGCTCTGTATGTGTCTCGCATCATCTCTCGTCCCGAATGGCGGGAACAGGCATGTTTCCGGGATTTCAAGAGCTCTACCGATGTACTGCGCCTGGCTGCTGCAATGAGCGACCAGGATGTGAGTCTTTCAAAAGCCCCGAAATTCCGAAACTTTAAGCGCGGTGAACGTCGTCAGCTGCTGGAATTGCTGGAACACACCGACAAGAATGAGGGATTTGCGCTGCGTCCCGAAGAGTTCAAACGACTGGGCGAACGCCTGCATCCGGGTGATTATTCTTATATCTTCAAGGAAGATTATGAGATTTTTACGAAGATTCGCAACGGTGTCAAGATTGAAACCTACAATTCCAAGCTGCAGGAGCTCATGAAAAAGCCGGTCAATGTGGACCTGCTCTCCTCTCATCTGATGATGCGGCCCGGTATGTTTGCCCGAAACCTGGACTTTGCGCTGCGCAACTGCTCCAATGCACAGCAGATGGAAAATGTTCTGTTCCGGTTCATCTCGGTGTGCAAAAGCATCGAACCGCGTGTGCTGGTTCAGCTCATCAACCATTTCCGAAACCGCAACAATCCTGTGCATTTGGCAACCGGCAAGGCAAACGGCGCTGCCAGCAAAGCTCTGGAACGGGACATTGAACCTTTGTCTGAGGATATCTGCAAGCGTGTGGCACGCGATATCTTTAATCAGCTGTGGCAGGTCCTTCGCGCAGAGGACACCGAACCGAAGAGCGTGTACATCGACCCGGATTGTCATTGCAATAAGCTGATTTTTCCGGATAATCCCCGTCAGGTCACTTCCGCCGTGCGTGCTGCAGCCTGCGGCTCTCGCACGAATCTGCCGGACGGAAATGTGCTCCGTGCATTCCTTTACTGGAAGGGAAACGATGGCCTGTGGAATGGCATCGACCTGGACCTCTCGGTTGTGTTCTACGGGGAAGAAAAGGCAAAGTTCATCTACTACGCGAACCCTAAGGACGAGACGCTCGGCGCTGTCCATTCCGGCGACCGCCGCTGCAGCGGTAAGAATGGTGCCGTTGAGTATGTAGATTTCGATATCAAGAAGTGCTTTCAGAACGGGTTCCGTTATGCCGCCATTACTGTAAAATCCTACTCTGGGGAGAAGTTCTCTGAGATGGAGAACGCTTTCTGCGGCGTAATGGTTCGGGATGGCAAGACGGGTGAGCAGTTTGAACCTGCGACTGTCAAGGACCGCTTTGCTCTCACTACGGATTCTGACCAGCTCGTTATGGTCGTTATAGACCTCATGACCCGTGAAGTCATTACGGTGGATAAGAGCGTGGCTCAGTTCCGTTTGGCGTGCCGGAATGTTGTGACAGACTATGCTCCTACCGTGGCTGCCTGTACCTATGCGATGCAGCTGAAGAGCCTGTCCATCAAGGAAATGCTTGGTATGCGTTATGCACAGTTCCTGAAAGGCGACGACTGGAAGCACGCAAGCGTTATCGTATCGGATGAACCCGAAAAGTTCAAAACGTCGGACAAGGATGCTCCCACACTGCGCATCGTCAGTCCCTACGACATCCCGGGCATTTACGACCTTGTGTTCGGAAAAGAAGACCAATAAAAAAGAAAAGCTGTTCTCCCAAAAACGGAGAGCAGCTTTTTTCTTTGTCAGGATGGTCATGCCAAGGAGGCATTCGTAGCGTCTTTTTCGATTTCATCAAACTGATACAACAAAAAACGTTTGCAGTTTCTCAGCTGTTTGTCTAACTGCCGTTTGGTTACCTTTTTGCTTTTCACCATATCAAGATAATCTTTGGCTGGAGACATATCAGGGTCAAAAAGAATGCAGCCCAAATACACCTGGCACTTGGCATACAGCTCACGCACTTCACAGCAGCGGGTCATATGCTCGTCTTTACGTCTCGCACTCCAGCGAGCGGAACGCAATGCACGATAGCAGTTTTGCAATGCCGTGGTGCTGTAAATCCTTTTCTCTGCAACCATCATTTTCCTCCGACTTTTTATGGGAAAATTATACCATATATTTATGAATTGACTATGACAAAAGGTGATAAAATCATCAAATATATGGTAAAAAACGCGAAGGCAAGAAAAATTTTGAAAAAAGTGAAAAAATGCGAAAAAAACGTGATGTTTGTGCTTGCGTGGGTGTGCGAGTCGCAGATAATAAAATCAGTGGCTCAGAGCAGTAAGCCCCAGAGCTCCCTGATAAGGGCGAACTCATGGTGCATATCTGCGTCATCAAGTCATCACATGGTAGACTGACGGGCCTTGCGGTGTTGCAAGAATGGTCAGGCGAGGGAAGCGATGAACCCCTCATTGCTGCCAAGTACATCGTGTTTTGATGCAGTCAGCGTCGAGAGGACGCGGATATGCAGGGCTTGACTTTTGACCTGGCGTATGCAGGAACGGCAGGAATCAAAGGAGAAAGCTTAGTTCGAATCCACTATTTTGAAAGGAGACTATTCCAATGAAATGTTACAAGCGCGTTGCAAGCGCCGTGATGGGTATGGCAATGGCCGCCAGCTGCATGGCTCCTATCACCGCATACGCAATGGAAGACACCAAACAGCCCACTGACAATACTGCTATTGCCAATCATCCCAATAACGAGACCATGCTGCACAGCACTCCCGTTTACCGCATCGGTGCTAAATCCTTCTACAAGGTGAACGACGACGGTTCCGTTGTCTACGCCGACCAGGATGCCGAAGGCTTCACTGCTATCCCCGCTGCTTACATCGCAGGCAGCCAGTATAACGATGGCGAAGAGTACGGCGTTTATACCACCAAGAAGGCTGATGGCACCTTCCAGATGCATTACGTCAAGATTTCTGACTGCCAGCAGACTCAGGGTGGCGTGAACTGGAACCACGGCACTGCTGATGAAGCTAAGGTTTCTGACGATACCAAGGCTGAGGGCACCGACACCGCCACCAACGAAGACCCGACGATGTCCACCCAGTTCTACATCTACCTGGACAACGACACCGAGATTCCTCCCGAGACTCCTCCGACCGAGGAAGAGCATCCTGGCGTGAAGACCGATGACGGCCGCGTTGAGTACGATATCACCGTTGCTACCGTGAACCATGTCAACATGAAGGCTACTGTGCCTCTGTACGTCTGCATGTACGGCTTCCGTTCCACCGGCAACGTTGTCACCCCGACCAAGGATGCTTATCAGCTGCGTAACTACTCCACCATCGACAAGAACAGCCGCACCTACATTGCCGATATCGTGAAGGTTACCCATTACAGCCGCATCTACGATGCTGACCACTCCAACGACGAGCTGTTCTCCATCGCTTACGATGCCGCCACCAAGACCTACACCTACTGGTACAGCGACCCCTCCACCACTCAGGGTTGGAAGCAGCCTGCTATCTACAAGACCCTGGCTGATGAGCACATCAACGCTTCCGGCGAGTGCTACGTCATCTACATCGATGGCGAGTGGGACTTCAAGGCTGCTGGCACTCTGACCGGCGACGAGCTGCGTGAGACTGTGAAGCAGATTGACCAGAACCATCAGCTGTCTCAGGACTTCATCATCGAGGATGACGGCACCCAGTGCAACTTCGGCAAGGCTTTCGCCGTTGGCGACAGCAAGACCGACAACTCCAAGCGTGAAGGTCTGGCCATCAAGGTTTCTGAGCTGCAGGCCGAGCCCGCAACCTGGCGTGTTGTGCCTATGAGCACCAGCGCTCTGAAGCGTGGCGAAATCGCTATGAGCATTGCTCCTGCTTCTGCAATGTACAACGCTTCTGCTATCGACCTGTCCACCTGCTCTGCTCCTCTGGACATCACCGAGAACGGCTGGTTCATCGCTGGTGCTGAAAAGGCTAAGGTCGCTCAGGATGGCGCTGGCACCGATGCTGTCAAGCATGATGATGCTCCGGCTCTGCCGCTGATTACCACCGCCAAGATTGCTGGTTCCAACGTCAACGACGCTGGCTGCACTCCTGTCGTTCGCGTGACCTACAGCATCATCCCGATGTTCGAGACTGGCGATACTCAGACTGCTACCGCAGGCAGCGTTGCCAGCAACCGCTGATAGAGTCTCCGAACCCTAATATAACGCAAGCCCAAATGTAAGGGTTGGCTGTCGAGTGACCTGCCGCTCGGCGGCCAACTTTTGTTAATAACAGCTCAGTCAAAGATTTGACGGAAAGGAATTTAATATCATGGCAACTACAATGACGACCCCTGAAAAGAATTCGAAGAAGAGTGGTAACAAGCTCCTGCATCGGACCGTTACGATTTGTGTGATTCTCCTGCTTCTCCTGTGCGTGGGTCTGTTCTTCTGGCACAATAAAAATGCTACTGCTTCCGACAACCGCCTGGAAGATTCGGTCGCTGCACAGCTTGGCCAGCTCGAAGGCAAGAGCGAGGCAGAGATTCAGGAAGAGCTGAACCGCGTCGTGGAAGAGGGTACAATGGCCATCTCCATCAACGTTAATCCGGTGTTTGATTCCGGCGATTCTGAAGGCACTCTCGAAATCGAGAATGCTCCCGGCAATAAATACGCTCAGGTTGTGAGCATCACCCTGGATGATAGCGGTAAGGAAATCTACAACAGTGGACTCATCCAGCCCAACTATCACATCCAGACAGATAAGCTGTCCGAGGCCCTGGCTGCCGGTTCTTATGACTGCACCGCTACCTTCACGGCTTATGATACCACCGATGCCGAGAATCCTATCGAGGTTGGCACTGCTGCTGCCAAGATTACGATTTCTGTGCTGTCTTAACGATTCGCCCCGGTGCAGACTTCGGTTTGCCCCGGGGCTTTTTTGGAACTTGTGATGCTGCAAAGGAGGCATTCCCGTGAAACAGCTTGCGAAAGTTCTCGCGTCTTTTTCGCTGGCCGCAACGATGTGTTTGGGCGTTGGCTTTGCAGCCGATTCTCCACATCCCGGTGAGCATGGCACGGTGGATAAGGCGATGGTCTCTGAGGAGACTGATAAGGCTTATGATGAGAAGCCGAACATGGGTACAAAGTTCAATTTGTATCTTGCGCCCGATATTCCTGAAACGGTTCCTCCCATTAAAAAAGATGTCCCCAAGATGGGTGATACCGGCATTCCTCAAGAATCCCTGCTCCAGGCCCTGCTGGTAGCGGGCGGCTGCTATCTTGTGAGCGATGGCGTGGCTGTCGCTTGCAAGGGTGGACGCCGTAAACCTAAAAAGACTGCGGAACTGAAAAACGCATAAGAAGAGCCCCGGTGCTGAAATGCATCGGGGCTTTTCTTTATATTAGGAGGCTTACTGCCAATTCACCGGGTACTCATAAATGTCATAGCTGTCTGCGCTTTTGTCAATTTCATTCTTCTTAAACGCATCGATACTATCGTATACCGTCATCGTGATGCTGTTGGCGTGACCATCTACATCCACCGAACCATCGCTGTCGATGATGACGTTCTTAATCCAGAAGCCGAGAACTGCTGTTCCGGTTTCTTCGGTTTTGTCATCGATGTATTCGACTTCGTAGGGGATGAACAAGTCGTTGTATTCGCTAGAGAAGTTGCGTTCACCGTCTCCGCCTCTCCAGGAAATCATGTATCCGACATCTGCCCAACGCGGCTCACCAACATTTTCTCTCGAAAAGCCAATTTCGTTGTGGTCTGCATCAAACACCGATTCTTTGTGAACGTTGTAGTCAGAACCGGCACTGTCTTCCAATCTGGCAACGGCAATCGGCTTGACGGCATCCAGAACGTCCTGAGTCACTTCGTCCACAGAGCGGATATATTTGGGCGCTCCCTTGACGGGAATCTCAATCGTATCACGGGTAAGTGCATATTTCTTGGCAAAATCTTGTGGAGCTGATGGTTTAACATGCAGAGCAATGGTATCGTCTTCGCTGTATTCCTTGTGCGTGCCGAAATCATCCACATAATATTGTAGATTTTTAAGCGGACTATCTTCGGGGGCATCATTTATAAGGTTGAGTCTCAATTCAGGGATTGTCCCGATGATTTCAAACGAAACTTTGCCTTCTTCAGGATTTTCGCTAAAAATTGTTGTGAATATCGAATCATCAAACGGGTCTACCATTTCAGGCTCCTGCAAGCCGGATACTGTGATTTCCTTGCTTGCCGCTTTTGCAGTGACTTTGTATTCTTTCTGGAAATAATCGGAAATCTCAACACTCAGGGTAACAGTATCTCCGTTTGACAGGTTCTCGGATGGCGTGACCTCGTAGTTCACTTCGCCCATCATGGCCGTTTCCGTGCGAGCTTCATCCATGTCAGTTTGACTCTTGCCTTTGCCGAAAACATCCGTTCCGATTTTATTGTAATCGACATTGACGGTTGCAGTTGCCTGACCATTTATCCCGTCGAACGTGACATCCGCATATTGCAGAAAATCAACAGTCTTGGAACAGCCTGTGAGCGACAGCGCGAGCCCTGCGGTTGCTGCTGCAACCAAAAGTAAACGCCTTAACCCTTTCATTTCAAACACTCCTTTTTGTTGGATTTCTGTTGGCGTTGTATTGCCTTTATTATAACATGACACATATTTGCGGTCAACATATCTGCGACAGGTACAATGAATATGAGAAATATTAGGAATTTAGAAGATTTATTGCAGTTTAGAATTTGTATGAGTTTCAACTGTCAGTTGCTGGAATGTGCGAATCTCATACAATTAAGAATAGACAATATCGTAATTTGCGCCGTTGTGGGGTGTACAAATGCATACAGATAACAAAACAAAACTGACCTGGTTCGGGATTCTTCGATTGATAGTAGGCGGAATCTTTCGGCTTATCAGCATCGTTGCACTTCTGGCTGTGCTTGGAATCAGCTATCTTCTGTTTCAAAATGTAAAGCAGACAAAGGAAACGCAGGACCTCAATGTTCAGCTGGTTGAGATGCGTCAGGAAGCAGAAACCGAAGAAGACAATACGGACTGGTCTAAGGGTATGTTGGACGTGAACCCGGATTATAAAGGCTGGCTCACGATTTACGGAACACAAATCTCCGAACCAGTCGTGCAGGGGGAAACAAACGAAACTTATCTGCGCACCAACATCAATGGCGAACACGCTGAAGCGGGGACACTGTTCCTCGATGAAACCACTGATTTGACTCAGGATGGCAACCTTATCATCTATGGTCACAAGATGAATGACGGGACCATGTTCGGGACTCTGGACAAATTCGAGGATGAAGAGTTCTTTGATAATAACGGAACGGTTTGCTGGGAAAGTGAGAAGGGCAAAGAGTACTATCAGATTTTTGCGCTCTTGGTTTTACCCGGATACAGTACGGACCCCAACTTTATCGACCTTCAAGCCTGGAACAACGTTCTGGACGAAGAACAGACCGCCGACATGCTCAACACGATTGCAGACCGAGCTTCTATCTTTAGAGGGGAATCCTTTAACCTTGAAAAGGACAAGTACATCTTCCTGGTGACTTGTGATTACAGCATCAACAACGGCCGCCTTGTTCTAGTGGGCAGGCGGCTCAGCAAGAAGAGCGAGACGGAAGACACCACAGAGGAAAGTACAATTGATACAGAAGAAGCTGTATCGGAAGAGGAGAGTAATGAAAATGCTGAATCTGCTGCGCAATAAGTCTCAGCTGTACCTGTTTGCACCTGAACCTTTATCCGTAACGGTCCTTTCGAGACAGGATGCTGAAGAACAGGCTTCGACATTTGGTTTCAATGACTTCGTTGTGAGCATCGGGAATCCCGAACAAGCTGAGCTTCATTTCCCGTGCCCGTCTCTTCACCTGCATTTCTTCGACAAGGAAGACGAGCGGTGCATCACAGAGAAACAAGCAGAGGCTCTTGCGGCGTTTGTCCGAAAAGAAATCGGACTTGGCCGTCATCATTTCATTGTTCATTGCAACCAGGGGATATCTCGAAGTGCGGGTGCTGCAGCAGCGTTCCTACGAGCGTTTGGGTTTGATGAAGGAATCATCCTGGATGATGGCCGATACTGCATCAATGGTTGGTGCTATCTCCATGTATGCCGTGCGTTTGGCTTGAAGGTTTCTGAGGAAGAAGCGACCGCTGCAAGGCTCCGGAGCAGACGGGCATATCTGCTGACCTGGTCCGTGGTAGGCGACGAAGAGGAAACGAATGATTCTGAAGATACAACAACAGATGTAGATTTGACTTGAAAGGCGGGAATATAAAATGCAACTCGAAAAGATGCTACTGGAATACGATTGCTTTCCGATTTTGGCTATATACGTTGAGGATGGCAAGCGCTATTTTTGCAATGGTACTGAACTCCGGACATATGAGCGCATTGTTGCGTACCCGGCTACGGCGTCTCAGTTAATTCGGGTTCTCACCAATGAAGCTACACTTGCCGGAGTATTCGGAAACGCGGAGACTGTGTGGGTAGCAACTCAGGAACCTGGTTCCGATGACTTCAAAATCGAAAAGAAATCTGCAGCAGACTTGGACAAATACGACAAGCTGCCAGAAGGGGTGTATGCGTCGTCTCACCCTGAACGATTAGCGAAATATGTAGAGTTCTTAAAGAGCGTTGATGCAGAATAATAAAGAACGGCACGAAAGCTAAAACCGAAACTACTGTACCTAAAAAAACAGTAGGGTAATAGCTAACGTGCCGTTTCTTGTGCGATGATTGTCAGACGTGCAATTTTTCCTTGAGCCCTTCCTGAAGTACCTGCGAAAAATCGATGTTTTCTTTTTCAGCAAGCTCATTGAGCCAGCAGGGGATTGCAATGCTCTTCTGAACCATACGTTGTTGCTCCTCAAGAGACACATCAACGAGTGTGACGATTTGTCCGGATTTAGCAGCTATGCCGTTGGTCGAGAATGGCTTCGGTATTGACTTTTCTGCGTTTTCTTCGGAAAAAGCCCACATGCAAATGGCGTTTTTCGCGGCGCTAATGGCGTCGGATTGCTGCTCACCTTTAGCAGTTAGGTTGAAGTCTGGAATGTATGCTGTGTATCCTTCTTCTGTAGAAGTCAATACGATGGGGTAGGCTGTCTTCATATATACCTTTAATTCAAATAATTCAATCGATTGGACGTTCTGAAACTGATATTTAGCGGATAATATAGTCTCTAATGTGGCGGACAGTTTCTGGATGTTTCTCCAAATGGTCACACTGTTGTGCGAGGAGACAGGCAAAAACGAAGCGCGGGTCCGAATGAGGCCAAATAATGTTGCCTTTTTCATCTGAAAAGTAAAAGTCTATGGTGCTGTACAGAGGAGACGTTGCGGGAAGTGGTATGATTGACCCGTTGAAATCAATTTCAAAGATAGAATTCGTCGCCTGAGCTGCGGCAACATGATGACGATGGTTAGTCACTACCACTAAGTTGAGCTCCGGATAATATTTGCCCTTGGGAATCTCCTCAGCCAAATTAAAACCCTCCTGCTCAATATCTTTCATTGCGTCAATCAATTTGCCTGTGGTGTCAGGAAATACTATGATATGGTTTTTACTTGCTGAAAAGTGCCCTTTCGTTGAATTCATTTCAAATGCAGGAGGGAGCTTTACCAGTTCTTGAAGTTCGGTGAGATATTGAGAATTCGTGCGGTAGGCGTAAAAGCCTGCCATTTCATGAAGCAGGCTGTCAATGTAGAAGCGACCATACAAGATTCTTTCGTCTACAGGCATTGTATCGTCGTCCATCATTGCAATTGTTGTTGCAGCATCTCCGAGCCAAGAATTGTTGCGTAGAGCTTTTTCAATGTCAACAACAGGGTCGTGATAGTTTGGAAGATATTTGAAAATCTCAGTGTTATTCAATGTTAAGGACCTCCAATTCTTGATTTAACGTGTCCAAAATAATGGGGACGCAGTATGCGTTTAGTGCTCTCTCACTACCAAAACTGATGTAGTTCAGTGCTGAGATGAGCTTGCCACATCCTCCACGATAGTCTCGCTTCTTCATCTTTTGCTTGAATGCATAAAGGGATTCGATGTACTTCATGTTTGTGGCGACGCGATAAGTGGTCAATTCAGGGGTGGACTCATTCATGCGCTTGCGGCATTCGATGAGTGCTGCCAGGAAGTCGTTGGTTCTGTAGGCAGCGTCCAGAGGCTCCATGATATAGGCGTGAATAGGGTCGCTAATGCCTTTTACAATATTGTAGTTGTCCATGGCAAATATCTCCTTTGTATTGAATCTACGTACAATTCTACGCAAATCGCAATAAAAAGGAACACGCTATAACATAAACTACCATAAATATACCATATATTTTACTTTTATAAAAGCCTGATTTCCTGTATCTTGTTTACAAATTGACAATTTCATCATATAATGTAAACAAGAAGGGGAGGACTGTCATGAAAATAGGCAAGAACATTCGATACTTTCGTTCGCAAAAAGGCGCGTCTCAGCAATGGCTGGCTGATGCCATCGGTGTGAGTAAAATGAGCATCTCATATTTTGAGAGCGATAAGCGCCGCCCGGACATTGCAACTGTCAAGCGCATCTGCTTTGCACTGGATGTGTCTTTGGGCAAGTTTATGGCATTCAGCGTTGGTGTTACCCTCTCTGACGGCTCTTTTCAAAAGTCAGATGAACTATCAGCAGTTCAGAAAAACGCCATCCTTGCACAGATTCGCTATTTGGCGCAGCGATACTATGATGCGTGTGCTTGCGCTAATGTGGATTGCAGCGAGTGTGCGCTGCCAAAAGATAAAGTGCCGATGCCTGATAGCGCGGCGGAGGCGGCTGCCTATATGCGTGAAGCATTGGGCCTTCCTATGAGTGGCTCTATCGGGAATCTCACTCAGGTCCTTGAAAACAAGGGCGTCTGCGTTGCCATAGTAAAGCAAGAGGATTCCGGAGTGCCCATCGAAAACTTTTCCGGGTATCATGCCGTATCAAACAAAGGCTTTCGCCTTATCGCTTTTAATGAGGAATTGACTTACGGCTACCAACGCATGACCATTGCGAAAGAAACTGCACGCTCACTCTTCTCTAACGCGAGCGAACGGCAAATCAGCAGCGCAGCAAGACATTTCCTGCTTCCGAGTTCTGACTTGGTACGAGAAATCGGAGAGAAACGGCCAAATATCAGCCCGAGAGAAATAGAGCTCGTGGGAGAGAAATATGGCGTGTCCGGGCAGTGTGTGGTGCTGCGAGCAAAGGAAGAAGGCATCATCACCCGCGAGACCTACAGCCATATCCAGAGCGGGAAGCTATATCCGCCAGACGTATATAAGAAGGATGAAATGCCTGTGAGAATACTGCAACTGGTGTGCAGGGCATATACCGACAATCTCATTGGTATCTCTAAAGCTGCTGAGCTGCTTAACACTGATGTGAGTCATGCGCTAGAATTGTGTGAAGGAAAAGAGAATAGGTAAGGCGTAAACAAAGAAAAAGGGGGGCACGACTCCCTTTTTATTTTGGCGAAATCCTTCTGATATAGGTGTGCTGCATTTGCTCAAATTTCCGAATATCACATCAAGGATTTGGTCAAAAGCATTAAATTGATAGCATAAAAGCAAAAATATTGATAAATTCGATTGAATTTCTTTAATTTGCGGCGTATACTATTAGAAGGAAGGGAGTGGTATTATGCTAATTGAGTTTACTGTGAAAAATTATCGGTCCTTTCGAGACGAAGCGGCTCTTTCAATGGAAGCAACGGGAGCAAGTACGTTGAAAAGCGTGCTCATCCCATATGGCGGAATGCGTATTCTGCCGGGTGCCGCCATTTACGGGAAGAACGGTGGCGGTAAGAGCAATGTAATCCGTGCTTTCTGGCTTGCGGTTCAGTTCATCAGAAACGCGCAAAAGACACAGCATGAGAAAGCAGCTATCCCCGTTGTTCCATTTGCATTGAATGACTACTCGGCATCTGAGCCGACAGAATTTTCGTTTGTATATACCTTGGATGGTATTAAGTATTGGTATGCTTTTTCTGCTACGAAGGAAAAGGTGTATGCTGAGTCGTTGTATCATGCACCGAAAGGGCAGAAGGCACTGGTTTTTGCCAGAGAAGGGCAGGAGTTCACCTTTACTGAGGAGAAAGCACGCAGAAAGCTGATTAGTCAGGTTGTTGCCGAAAACCAACTGTTCTTTTCTGTCGCATGCACTATGAATGATGTTGCTTGTTCCACGGCTATGACCTGGTTCCGAGAGAAAATTTATTTTTCTAGGGATTATTCGGATATTCCGCGACAGCTGCTTGAATATTCAAACGATTCCAACATGCTGAAAGCAATTTCCGATTATGCGAAGGCTGCAGATGTTGGCATCGAAGACATGAAATTTGAAATCAACAACAAGGAAATCAACGAAGAAGCTGATTTACCTGCAAACATTCCCGAAGAAGTTAAAGCTGCACTTGTACAGTTCATGCATGTGCTTTCGGAAACCTCTAACAATTCGGAAACTCACCTCAAGATGGGGCAGGTTAACGCAACATCCATGCATCAAGGCCAAAACAAGGACGGAACAAGCCATGTGTTTTCGATGGAGCTGGCAGACGAGTCTGATGGCACAAGAAAACTGATGGCTATTGCTCCTGCAATTGAGTCTGTACTGTCAAAGGGTGGCCTTTTGCTGGTAGATGGGATTGAAAACGGTCTGCATCCAGCTTTTGTTGAATTCATCGTGGCTAAGTTTCAGAGCAAAAAGACCAATCCGTATGGGGCGCAAATTGTTTTCACCACGCATGACACAGAGTTGCTAAACATGGAACTGCTTCGCAAGGACCAGCTGTATTTTGTGGACAAGAACAATGACAACGGTGTTTCAGAGCTGTACAGTATCAGCAACTTTTCGACTCGAACCACTGAGAACGTTCACAAAGGGTATCTCCTCGGCAAATATGGTGCAGTTCCCAATATTGACAAAGAAGATTTTGCTATCATGAGGGAAGAATATGACCTTCCTGACGCGAAAAAAGAATCCTTACATTTCTGATTGTGCCGAATGAAGCAACAACGTCACTGCAAAAGGAACCAACTAAGTTTTAGCCCAAATGATTAAAGGAGCCATACCGTTGAGGTACGACTCCTTTTTATTTTGCCATTTGAAAGCTATATTTCACGTGTTGCCTTGAATTTCTGCTAAGTAGTCCAGTACCCGTTCTGCATTCTCATAGCTGATGGCATTTGGGTTGCCATGATTCAGCCAGCGAGAAACATTGCTTTGGCTCAGCTTCAAGTCTTTGCAAACCTGGTATACGGATACCCTTTTGCTGGATAGGGAAGAAAGGACTTTTTGGCATATCAGCTCTTTGAGATGGTTTTCAGTAGCCGCACGGTCACGAACTGACACATAACTGGCCCACACACGGCACATACGCTCTGGAAGAATCTCATTCTTTTGCTGCAACATTTCGAGTGTGACGATGTCTCCGAAGCTATCACACAGTTGATGCAGGGGTTCGTTTGGCTCCGCCTGAAGAACATTACGCAGTGTTTGAAGCTGACCACTGAATATGGCGTACAAAAATAGTGGCTCTCGCAGCTTGGGGGAACTGCTGCAGCAGGCGGCAAGTCTTTTGATACTTAATGTGCTCTCTCCCGAAAGCTCTTTCACATACTGGCGAAGAAAGCCTAAAAATGTCAGATTACTTCTCATGGCTTTCCCGGGCTCCGAAAATGTCGTTCCCATCGAGATAATTGAAAGGCTTTTCATGCTCGTTGAATCCGTTGATGGCAATGAAGCCGAGCTTCTTAACTTTGAGTTCTTTGATAGCCTCTACTTGTTGGGCCTCGTGATGAATCTCATCCAGAGTCATGGGCTGGGCATAGTACTTTGCTTCGAAAATCTCATAGCCATCAGCAAACTCTAAAGCAACATCGAATTCACCGTTCGTGCGGTTGACTGGGTCATCGTAATAGTAGCTGCCAATGTTGCGTACCCCTTTCAACTTTCCAGAACGGACCTGCAAGCTGAAATAGTCACGGCAGATGCCTTCAAAACGTCGGGAGATAAAGTCTGTCAGAACGGGACTGATGTACTCGTCATAGAATGCCTTGGCTCCTAGCACTTGGAGTGCGCTACTGTTCTTATATACAAAGGTGAAGTAGAATCTCAGAAGATTGTCGTTGATTTCAAAAGCAGACTTTTTATTGTCGTTCGGCTTGTTAATGGGATTATTTCGGGAAAGAATCTCAAGGTCAAGCAAGGGTTTAATTTGCTTTGCGAGGTTGCCGGTCTTCCTCGCATCCAGTTTATCTTCGATTTCGGTATAGCGCTTCTTCCCATTTCCAATGACAGAGAAGATGCGTTCTGCATTGATGCTTACAGAGTAGTCCGAAAGCAGCAGCTGGCTGGCATATAGATACACTGCGCTCGTAGGATTGAGAACGGTGTTGATAATATTTTCTCGGAGGGTGGCTTCAGGGTTTAGTGCTTGATTAACAAATGGGGAACCGCCAAAAACGGCATAATGGCCAACTTTGTCGTAGGGCGTTTTGTCAGGATAGAACTTAGCAGCGTCAAGATAGCTTAACTCATTCAACTTAATTGTGACAGCAAACCGACCGTATAGAGCATTCTTCTCCTGCAATGTATCCTTCATGATACCGATGTGAGAACCAGAAAGGATAAGTTCGATGTTAGAGAGTCGGTTGTCGATAATGCTCTGGAATATGGAATCAACTGCAGAGGAGTCCGTCATGGATTTAAGATAGGGGTACTCATCGATGACAACAACAATCTTTTGGGGCAGAGCATTGAGATAGGTGAATACATCCTGCAGCGTGCTAAAGCTCAGAGGCACGGGCAAAACCTTAGCACGGACAAGCTCCTGCACAAAACCATTGATATTGTCCTGCATTGTACCTTTCAAACACTCAAAGTACACCTTCAGATACTGGCAGCTCTCAAGTGCTTTTCGAATGAGAGTGGTCTTTCCAACTCGGCGCTTGCCGTAAACCATAATGGCCTTTCCGATATAATCTTCCTGTAAAAGAGCCAGCTCTTTCTCGCGGCCAATAAACATAGTACACCTCCAATAACACTGAATCAAATTTCACTGAATTTGTTTTCAGTGTTATTTTACCACACAGACGCACGAAAATCAAATGTCAATCCAGCTGAAACGAGCAAAGAAAAAGAGCAGGCTCATCTTTGACAATGAACCTGCTCTGAAAAGTATCAATAGCCTACCGAGCGACGCCAACACATGACGCTTACCTCGAATATAGCACTTCGATAGGACTTACTGTTGATATGCTTTTAGTGTACAACATGTGCAAAGCACATGCAAGACTACTTCAAGAAAAAGAAAGTCAAAATTTCTTTGCTAAAAGAGGCACGGCTTCTCTTTTTTACTGTCATCACAGTACAGCGAACAAATTGCTATAGATTGCGAGTTGCATACAATAAAATCAAAGGTGGTGAACGAAATGACTCTGACAAATGAAGTGGACGGAGAATTTGAGGTGGAGGTTGTCGGCCACGTTGAGCCAAACTTTCTCATTTGCCGCGCTTGGAATATGTTGGCACTTTATTGCAGGATGAATGATGGGCAGAGTGAGTATTATCGCAAGGCATACCGAGGATTGATGGATATCGTGTTCGAAAAGAATGAGCATGTAAGATTCTTCAACACAAATCCGTGCATGGCTTTTTCTCCAGCGGTAAGCTTCGATGAGCAGGGAGCTTGCTATTTACGTCTAGTGGAACCGTCCTTTGATAATTCTTTCCAGGAAATGCAAGAAATTGTCAGGAAGGTTCTTGAAATAGACAGCTTGATTCAAACGGATACGGAATGCACGGCATACGATACGCGAAACGCTATTCTCAACTACCAGCTAGTGAAACGCCTAAACGAGACTAAAGAACCCTTGCTAAAGAAAGAACCCGAGCGGCATACTGATGTTTCGCGCTGTGACAAAGTGTATGTCACAAATATCACTTCGGACGAAGTTGTCGCGGAAGACATCATCCCTGGTGGACTCCATGAATGCGTTTGTGATGTCAGGCAAAGCACTGGTGAGGAAAGCAAGCAAAAACGACACTCATTCTTTCCGGAACAGTATGCTGAAATCATGCAGTACGGGTACTATTTTGTTCCGGTTGAGGACTGAAAGAATTTTGAATTACGCAGTATTTCGGTATCAGATAACTCATTTTCTTTGCGGTAGCAAAAACTTATTTCTGGGTGTTCTTTCCCGATTAAGTTATACAAGGACGGTCTGAGCAGTATTGTTTTGGCGGTATTCTCTGGCGTACGGTAGATTTGGTTTCCATCTGCCTTTTTTCCGTTACTTCTTGTTTTATAACAACAGTAGCCTTCTTCTTTGTCCCGCTCTTGAATGCTCCTCAAAACTTCCTCCTTATATATTTCTGGTATATGGGTGTATTGTGCAGGAGTGGAGTGGTTAAGAGCATCAAACAACATTTGCAGTGCTCTTCCAGATTGACCATTTGCATTTATTTCAAAGTAATCGAAAATCACTGAATTTGCAGCGTCGAAACCATTAGCATTTACCTGTACTCTCAATATCCTTTGATTATCTTGTTCATCAATGAAGGTTATTCTAGCTCCATAATAAGTACTTCCTTCATTAAGCTGTCTTAAATCTTCGAAAAGCACGATATAGTTATGATGATTGAAAGTGAAAGGAAATGCTGTAATGTACATTCCGTTTTCAGATAAACTTCTTCTCAATTCTTTAACATGTGGTAAAGGTAAAGGCATTATTTTCGCTCCTTTTGAGTAATATGTTCTATTATATACCACATATTTGATGTTTTACCGGATGCTGTTTCATTTCGTCATAATCGATAAAAGCATTTATTGCTTTTTGTTAACCATGGAATTGACATTACAAAACACTGTCGCTAAAATAAAGGTATTCGAAAGACCGCATTAACAACCTGTGAACTTTTCGAGGTTCGTATTGTATGATTACCACATACATGGTATTATGCAATTGTACAGAAGGATAGGCGGCAATAGAGTCCACAGCATCGTCGATGACGAAATCCAAAGCTGCGTAGGGCTGACGTCGAACCTATTAGTTTAATGTGGTCCCGGCACTAGACGCCGGGATGTAAAGGAGAAATTGAATATGAAACGTAAGACTATCATTTTAGCAGTGGTAGCAGCCGCTGCGATGGCGCTTACCCTGGTAGGGTGTGGCGTGAAAATCACGAACATCGCGGTTCCCGACGCAGTTACCGTTGAGAAAGGCGAGACTGTGGTTCTGCCGGTCAATTTCGGCACCGACGATGCTCCGGCCGTAACTCCTGAGACTGCTGCAACCGGTGAAAGCGCCGAAACCGACGAAAAGGTGGCCAAGGCTGCCGAAAAGCTCACCATTGAGTGGACTTCCTCCGATGAGAGTGTTGCGACGGTCGATGCTACTGGCATGGTGGTTGCTGTTTCTGCAGGTGAAACTGACATTACCGCAAACGTCAAGGATTCTGAGATGAGTGCTGTCTGTAAAGTTACTGTTAAAGTGACTGCGAAAGATATCACCGTTCCTGACAGCCTTGATGTCAAGCTCAATGATGGCAACGAAACCTCTATCGAAGCAACCGTAAGTCCGGCAGATGCAACCGACGTCGAGGTAAAGTACGCTTCTACCGATGAAGCAGTAGCCACCGTCGATAAAGATGGCAAGGTTCAGATTCTGCAGCCTGGCGAATGCGACATCGTGACAACCCTCACTCAGGAAGGCAAGAAAGTCGTTGAAAAGAAGACTCACATCAAGGCTTTCCATGAAGTTGAAGGCATCACGCTGGATAAGACCGAAGGTATCCTCACTGCCGGTAATACTGTAACTTTGAACGCTGCAGTGCTTCCTGAAGAAGTAGCAGACGAGACTACCGTTACCTGGACCTCTTCCGATGAAAAGATTGCCACCGTTGATGAAAATGGTAAAGTCACTGCAATTGCAGCAGGTGAGGCAACCATCACCGCTAATGCTGGCGAAAAGAGTGCAACGTACAAACTGACCGTCCAGGCCAAGAAGGTTGCTCAGACCGCTACGAACAAGAACACCAACAAGGGTAACACTTCCTCCTCCAGCAACTCCGCCCCTGCAAGCAACCCTGCACCGGCACAGCCTGCAGCTCCGGCCGAACAGCCGAGCCAGCCGACTTATGTAGAGCCTGCTCCTGACCCGCAGCCTGAACAGCCTGCGCAGGACTCTCAGCCCAGTGGAGGGGGTAATGATAACTCTAATGGCGGAGATGACTGGTGGAATGGTCCAGTCCTTTCTTCTCCAACTGACAACAGTTGTACTCAAGAGGAAATTGACGCAGGAGGATGCTAACTCTTCGTTGCTGTAAAATCTACTAATACAAATAGCGGTAGGGTGACCTACCGCTATTTTTGGAGTGTAAGATATGAAACGTAAGACTATCATTTTAGCAGTGGTAGCAGCCGCTGCGATAGCAATTACCCTGGTAGGGTGCGGCGTGAAGATTACGAACATCGCGGTTCCCGACGCAGTTACTGTCGAGAAAGGCGAGGCGGTGGTTTTGCCGGTTGCTTTCGGCACTGACGATGCTCCGGCCGTAACTCCTGAGACTGCTGCAACCGGCGAAAGCGCCGAAACCGACGAAAAGGTGGCCAAGGCTGCCGAAAAGCTCACCATTGAGTGGACCTCCTCCGATGAGAGCGTTGCGACGGTCGATGCAACTGGTACTGTTACTGCTGTGGCGGCCGGTGAGGCAGACGTTACGGCTTCCGTAAAGGACGCCGATATCGCCGCAAGCACTCACATCAAAGTTGTCGTCACTCCCACCGGTGTCGTGGCACCTGAGTCTATTGACCTCGTCACCAATGGCGAGAACACCAAGGACTTGGACGCTAAGCTGGTTCCCGCAGACGCAACTGATGTCAAGCTCGCATACGAGTCCAGCGACGAATCTGTTGCTACCGTCGATGAAACCGGTAAGGTGACTGCGGTGGCCAACGGCGAATGCACCATCACAACCTATGTCACTGCGAAAGCCGAAGACGCTGAAGCCTCTGAGCTGAGTGCTGTTGCAGTTGAAGCAGCAGATTCTGAAGAAACTGACGATAGCGTGGCCACGATGCCTGAAGACCTGGCAGCAATGGATTCTGCGTTCGGCGTTGTTCCTGAGGACCTGAAAGCCGAGACCAAAGTTACAGTTACCACGAACGTGGAGAGTGTTACTCTCGATAAGACAGAGGGTGTCCTCACGGTAGGTAACACTGTCACTGTCACCGCAACCGTTACTCCCGATACGGCAACCAATGCCTCTGTGACTTGGTCCTCCAGCGATGAGGCAATTGCAACTGTTGACTCCGAAGGCAAGATTACGGCCGTTGCTCCTGGCACTGCCACAATCACTGCAACAAGTGATAGCAACCCTGATACAAGTGCAACGTATGCAGTAACTGTGCAGGCTAAAAAGGTAGTCGCTCCCGCAAGCACCAAGACCTCCGGCAAGAGTAACTCTGGATACGCTGGTAGCTCCTCCAACGCAGGCAACAGCTCGAACAGCGGAGCAGTAACTGCTCCGAGTAATCCTGCTCCCGTACCGAACCCGGCACCTGTCCAGCCGAGCGAACCTGCACCTGCACCTGACCCTCAGCCTGACCCAGCTCCTGCAGAGCCTCAGCCTGACAATCGAGATTACACGGATGGCAGTGGCGCAAATGGCGGTAAGGTAATCGAAGGTCGTGCTGACAATAGTTGTCCTCCGGAAGGCGATTGCCTCTAACTCTTCGTTGCTGTAAAATTGACTAATACAAATAGCGGTAGGGTGACCTACCGCTATTTTTGGAGTGTGAGACATGAAACGTAAGACTATCATTTTAGCAGTGGTAGCAGCCGCTGCGATGGCGGCGGCACTGGTAGGGTTCGGTGCAAAGATTACAAACATCGCGATGCCAGGGAAGGTTACGTTGTTCCAGTAATTTTATTTGCCTCTTTCAACACCACCACGGGGACGTTGTTGCGTTTATGCTTTGTAGCTATTCCGACAAAAGCAATATGTATAATAAAGTCTGGATACTTTAGTAGGGATTGACGGTCGAGTAAAAGAGCAGACCAAACCTTTTGTGTCATACTTAGTGAAAGCAGTATCTTGCTGTTGGCGAAATCGTACAAATCACAGTGATAGTAATTTTCGTAAGGATTGCATTTACTTGGCACGGCTCTTAGGTGGCAATGTGCAGAGCCGTAATATAGTGCTCGTAGTGGTAATTCAGAAAGACTCTGTATCGAGCTAAGTAAAATCCTGGGCAACCCCACAACTTCTGACACTTGACAACACACTCCTATAAAGAAATAAGCGGCTCTCCTGACTTGGAGGACCGCTTATTTTAGTATAGTTATCAAATGTTAAACAAACTGAAACGAGCAATTGACACCTCCCACGATTGAAATCGTGGGATTCCTGGGCGGCAGTTGCAAGGCTCATCACCATGCAGCATACCAGGCAGCGAGTTGTGAGGTTTCCCGCCAAAAGCTACGGGCGTAGCTATCAGCGAGCATCCAGCCTCGAGAGGTTGACCATCATACTTGTCTGTGTTCCCAGCTTTTTGAGTGCATTCTCCTGTGGAGTTTCACCTCTTGCGAGGCAGCTCTCTCATGAGGAACGCGTCGAGTCCCCCAGAAAGCTATGAGTTAGAATCCTACGCTTGCAGGAAGATAGCTTTCTGCTTCCTGTAAGCGTCTTTTTGTATTTTCATGCATCGTTAAAAATGCAGGAAAAGCGGCTTTAAGAGCTTCTGTATCATATTCAAGAGTTTCAGTATTTATATGTTCAAGCAGAAAAGCAGAATACAAGTCACGCTGGACTACTTCTCCACTGCTGAGATGTGCCATCCGTTCGGACAGCTTCTTCTTGGTATAGCTTTCATCCGTATGGTCAAACTGCGAGGCTTTTGTTTCAAAGGTGCTTACCTTGATGACATGGCCTCCATATCTTATTGCTTTGTTTGTGAGAATCGTGATAAACATAGCAGGAGCGCAGCGGCTTAATGATTTACCAAATCTCTTTTTGGTATGTGCTCTACCTGTTTTAGCGTTTACCTTCGTCTCCTTGCTGCGCTTCTGCAAAGCCTTGTAGTTCATGTCTTCGACTACAAACTCGTTGCCATGTGAAAGCAGCTCATTGGCAAGGGCATTGTGCTCCATCTTACGGATATCAGCCATTCGGCGGTTTAAGTCACGCAGCTTTGCATGCAAGCGATAGTAGTGTTTGCTGTATTTCCAGTCGCGCTTTTGCTTATGACCATGCTGACGCCTCAATCGCTTTATTGTGCCGTTCGGATTATAATATTTCGGATTGGTAGCGCGGCGGGAGCGGTCCATTGCCCGTTGTGTGCGAGCAATTTCGTTCACAAGGCTTTTGGCTTGCGCTCTTGCCGATGGCGCAAGCACCCTCAAATCGCAGATATCGCTGCCGCTGATGGCGAGCGTCTGAGTGCCGATATCAAGGCCCACGCGGCCTTGATTGACAGGATGCTTCATCACGCCGTTGCTATCACATTTGACAGGAGGGTATCCTTCCAAAACAAGCTGTGCATAATACTTCCACTTATTGCGAACCCATTTACGGGTGATACGGCAATACTTTACGCCACATTTGAGCGCTTCCTGCTGGTATCTTCCTGTCTGAGTGGAAGGATTACGCACCACGACGGGAAATTCATGCTTACCGTACACGATGCGCAAAGAGCCTTCACCAACAGATGGTTTTACTTTTGCTATGGCAGCAGCGATTTCAGCTTCCATTTGTGGTTTTACCTCATCAGGAAGAACGACTTTCTTATCGTCTTTAGGGTCAGGCCGCCCGTACATATCATCGTATCGCTTTTCGACGGCTTTTTGCGCCTTGCGCTTAGCCGACTCAATATTGCTTGTAGTGAGGTTTGCCGGGCGAAGCACGATACCGGTGAAGTTGTTTTTTCCGGAGATAGCTGCTAAATCATCTAACCTTTTGTAGTGAACCTCTTTTCCTTTGCTAAAGAAGAAAGTGCTCCATGCTTTCCAAACATCAGAGGCAACTGCCTGTGCTATATGGGAGTTTATGGCATAGTGCTTCGCGTACGGCACAACCAACTTATGAAAAGCATCTTCAGAAAAACGATATTCTTTAAGCATCTTTTCGCGTTGCTTAAAGAGTGTTTTTTGCTCATCGCTGTCGGAAGTTGCTTTTGCAATAGCTGCCATCAACTCGCGATACTTGCGCGTCTTGCGCAATTGATGCCACATTTTTGTAGTCGCACTCACAAGCTGATTGTAGATGACACCACACTTCTTGAACTCCTTATACAGATAGTCTTGCTCGTTGAGACTTATATCAAAAGGCAATGTCAATACAAATGATGGCGTGCTATTCTTGCTCCCGAAAGCCATAAAGTTACCCTCCTCTCTTTTTTTGCTGTTCTACATAGTGTTGAATCGTAGCGGTAGACACATCTCCGGCAGTGCTTACAAAATAGTTGCGAGTCCACATTTGCATAACCGTGTCAGGAAAAAACTCTTGCTTGAGTATCCTGCCGGTGGCTCCTTTAATAATTTTCATGATTTCTGCAGCACTTAATGTAGGCGGAGCATTCACGAAAAGATGACAATGGTCGATATGACATTCCATTGCCAGTATCACAATGTCGTTTTGCTCACAAATTTGAGTTACAAGTTCTTTGAACCGAGCTTCGAACCCATCTATCAGAAACAGCTTTCTCCGATAGCGCGGGCAAAACACAAAGTGATAGTTTATCATGGAAACAGTGGTTTTGGTGCGTCTGTACTCATTTTTCATGTATCTATTATATCATAAAAACGATACGATAGTATTAAGCATCTATGAATTATCAGAACATAAGCACGCCACTTTTTTGATTATAGTTTTCCTAGCAATTCTTTAACAGCGGCCTTTCACCCCACGGTTGAAACCGTGGGCTTTCCCGGCCTTCATTTTGTAAAAAGAGCGACTTTGCGTTTGACCACAAATCTACTCTGAGATATTTCCTTCGCCAAATGGGCTGTATCATCTCTTTGCCAAAATGTGCGATACCACTACAATAAAAGATAAAGAAGGTGAGCTAATGAAACCCATAAAACTTAAAGAACTCATTGCAACGGCTAAAGACCCTGCTACTCAGAAAATTGTCATTGCTGAGGGCTACGGGTTTGATATTCCACTGTTTGATGGTGTCGTAAAAGATGTGAATGAAGCGCTGGGAGAACGCTTTCTATCGGATTGGAGCGTGGAGCCAGACGGAACACGTTTTGTTGCATTAGTCGTTCAGTCTTCTGAAATTTTCAAGTAAGTGGACTTCCTAAGATAACATGTATAGGGAAGCTTTAACTCCTGAATTTGCAATGACGAAGGCCCACCGAGAAATGCAATGTGTGTAGGTTGCTGAGCCACTTGCAGTAATGTTTTCACCTCAGTCGAGAAATGCTCCCATACAGCCAAGGACATGGTAAGCCCCATGATAGTTTTCTTTGCTACGATATCTTTTATAACTAACACCTTAATGTCAACTTCGCTGTAAGGGTTCTTTGCATTAACAACTTCACAAAATGCTTCGCCATAATAGACTCTGATTTCTCGGGGTGCTTCGTTTGCCACCAGCAGTTCCGGCAAAAGCTCAATACGGCATTGCGGAAGACGTTTTTGTATGGTTTGTTGCTGATGCACAACAGGAACATTGCTGCCATTTGGGCTGTGGCTTTCAGCTCTTGTACTGTCCGTATTCTGGTTACGGTCATATGTCGAGCGCAAAAGTATGTCAATTTGGGAAAGAGCTTGTTTCTCGATGTCACCACTGATTTTCTGGACATCCTTGATAACGATTTCTTTCAACCCATACATGCAATTGCTACCATGTTCTTCATGTGGGTGCCCACGAAAGTAAAGAAAACCATTAACATGAACTACTGACAACGGAACAACTTTACAGAACGGGCAGAACAGGTGCCCTTTGTAGTTCTTTTCATATACTGCATGGTCGAAATTATACTCATTACGCACCTGCATAATGGTGATTGGCTTACCTGTAGTAGTTAAAAACGCCTCTGTATACTTCGCCATAAATTAGCAACTCCTTTACGATTTGAGGTGACTATTATGATAACTTTGCACGATTTGCTGGACAATTTCTGCTGCATCGACTCGTACATTGATTATGCCATTGTCAACATTAAAACAGGTGAAGTGCTTGTTGACCGCGTCCACGATAGAACATACGCGATTGATGATGTTGATGACTACAATAAATTCCTACCTTATGCGCGAAAGCAAGTTCGAGCGTGGGAAGCAAAAGACGGGAAAATGATATTCTACATTTTGCCTCCTCGAAAAAAAGCAAATGCCAAAACTGATATCTGAGGCTTCTAAACAATAATATACCATATATTTGATTGTTAATTTTTACAAGCTTTTCTACCCGCGTTGTCGTAATTGCACAAACCCAAATATGTGATAAAGAAGCCGTTCCATAATGGTTCGGCTTCTTTTTTGTTATTTGTATCGTTGAGAAGTTACTTTTCACTTTCCGCGAAATTTGTTTTTCTGACTTATTGCCAAGGCTTGCGAATCGCATATGATAGAAAATGTACGGAAGCAAAAAGCAATGCGTGCAGGGACGTTGAAGCTTGGTGCTCAGCCAAAGCGCCTGCAAAAACGCCGCTGTACAGAAAGGAAATCGCATTATGCAGAAAATTATGCAAAAAGTGACCTCCGTAGCATTGGCCGCCAGCATGCTGTTTTCGATGATGTCCACGACCGCGCTTGCGTTCGCAGACGATACCGGAGACAGCACCTCTGTTTCGACCGATGTTACGGATGCCCCGGCTGCGGAAGAGGCAGATGCGGTGGATTCCGGTAGTTCAAACGATACCGACTCCTCTGATGCCACTTCCGCGCCGACTATCACGGATGTTGTGGACCTGACGCATGAATCGTATGAGGATGCCAACTCTAACGATGAAACTACTCAGGATACAACGTCTGATGCGGTGGATGGGGAAGAGACTTCTGAATCGGATGCCAACGACACAGAAGTCTCTACTCCTGAAACTGCAGAACCCACTTTCGTCGGTTTGCAGACAGTAACGCCGGAATACGGCGATAAACTGACTGCGGATGTTGGCGATTCTATCACTCTGGATGCTCTGTTGAATCGTGATGATGTATCCGTCACCTATCAGTGGCAGCGCAAGCAGAACTTTGCTGTTGATACGGCGTTGGCTCTCTACAACTACGAAGAGGACGAGCCTACCTGGTACAACTTCGTTATCGAAGATACCACAGAGCACACTGTCCTTGAAGAGCGTCCCGACTATGTCTGGCAAGGCTGCGAGATGTATTTCGCGATTGTTGATGCCCTGGACGACATTGGCGCAGATAGCAGCGATGTGCAGGTTGCGTGGCATACTCCGAACTTTGTGCTGGACGGTTATAGCATTTCCGCTGGTACTGCTGAGGATGGAACCACTGAAATCTATGCATCCAACGAGGAAAACACCTACACCGCCCGCGTCAATGACGAAGGCAAGTGGGAATTTTCCGATGAAAGCACTGCAAATCTGAAAAATGATTGGCAGGATATCGAAGGTGCAACAGAATCTACCTATACTTTTGAAGTAACGGAAGATGACCTGTTCGCTACCTATCGCTGCCGCATCACGGTAACGGATGAAGCATACCGCGAAGAAAACTTCAAGGCTCTCGAAGATTTGGGCAATGAACTGACTGAAGAAGATAAGACTGGAGATATTATTCTCCAGACAGTTCAGTTCAGCATCAGCCTGCCTGAAGACGAAAACAGCAACGATATCGCTGTTCGGCGTATGCCTGCAACAGTGGCTATGCTGGCGGATACTTTCTCTGCTCGTGCTACTGGCGGTGTTGCCATTTCCTCTGACAACCAGTGGATTACTGGTCTGGATAGCAACTACGAGTACATCACCAAAAACATGTACGACCAGGTTACCGAATGGTTCAATGCTGGCAAAATCGACAAAGCCACTGCTGACCGCTATTGGACACAGATTGGCGGGGCTTTCAATACAAGCCACTTTACGGCAAACGTGTTGGATGACAATAAGTTTCCAACTGGCGCTACTCGCGAGTACATGGGCTTTCCCCTGACTGATGGCGATAAACTGGAAGTTAACTCTCAGTGGTATGGTCAGACCGTCTATTTCCGTCCGCATAACGACAGCAACGACTGGAATCTGACTGGCACTGCAGTTAATGTTCCTGCTTACACGGCTGTGCTTCGCAACAATGGCAGCTATGGCACTGGTGCTTCTGGCACAAAGTACAAAGATGCCGTTGTTTTCCTGAATCCCTGGGTTTCTGATGCTGGACATATGTACGCCAACTTTATCAATTATGTATCTGATGATGGATGGCTGGTTAATTCAAGTGGTAGTGGACACATGAACCAGCATATCACTGTACTATCAATCAAAGTTGAAACATTTAACCAGGACCCTGACCGCTATATGATGGATGCCGAGGGTAATTATCGCATTGACTCTATCGGCTGGGGCGTTTGTGTCAACCAGGAGCCGGACCTTTCCGGCAAAGCTTATTATGCCATCAAGGCATTTCTGAGTCAGGGCTACGGCATGTGTATTGGTCACGATACAATGTATGCTTATGCTGGTTCCTGGTACGATGCGCACGAAGCAGGTTATACTGACCCGGGCTCTCGTGATTACTACGAGGGAGGTCGTTATGGCCCCGATAAAAACGATACGTCTACTCGCTATTACGTCCTGAACAGTGTTCCTAACATTGATAACGGTCACTGGAACATGAACGCTCTGATGGGTGCTAATGGCGGTAACATCGATTCCGGCACGGTCCTTCCGACTGACGCTATCTCGATGATTCTGTCTACCGGTGGTTCTCACAGTTCCTACGGCAAGGCCGGTATCATGTACGGTTCTGACCAGCTGAGTGTGAAATTGAAGCCTTACTCCAATTCTCAGGCTCAGAGCGTTGTTAAGTACCGTAATCCTACCAACTTTCCGTATGATGTTCCGACTGGTAGTACCGTTGCGGCTTCCAAGACTCACTCAAACTCTCAGGTTGCATTTGGTCCTATCTGGGTTGATTATGCAGGTGGTAACGTGACTGGTGCTGAGTTCGGTTATAACCCGGACCCGACGACCAAAACCATCACCGATGAAGAAACTGGTCAGTCCTGGTTCGGCACAAGCAACTTCTACTTGTCTGGCACAGGTAACTTCCTGATGAACCAGATTGGTCACTTACCCGATAATAAGGCGACCAAAGGCGAGGCTTCTTTGTTTGCCAACACTGTCATGTACATTTCTCAGCGCAAACAGTGCGAGATTTGTGCGGCACAGCAGAATGGCCAGGAAGACGTTCATTTCGTGATTCGCGTTTCCTCCGTCAACGCACAGCAGGTCCTGGCCGCATTGCAGGCTGGTGGTACTTTCTGGTATCCGCTGAATGGCTGCTATCAGCTGACTGATGACCTGACTCTGCCGGAAGGCTGGAAGCCCATCAAGAACTTCTCCGGTCACTGGAACGCAGACGTTTATAAGGTCAAGCTCGCAAGCAACAATCAGCCTGTGTTTGATAACACAAGCGTGACTGCAAACGGTATGTATACCAGCGGCAAGAACAACGGCTGGAACCTTGGTTCTGATATGACCAAAGGTACGTTGCCGATTCTGAAGCTGGACAATCAGCCGGATGTACGCATCACTGGTGTTGCCCGTGTTGTTGGTGACCTGAATGCTTTGTTCCCGACCTCTTATGGCGTGACCGATTATACCGGTTACAAGGTTGTTGTTCATGGCTCCGATGGCGTTGACTATAACTGTGTTGTAAACAGCGATAGCAAATACGTTATCTCGAACCTGCCGACCACTGGTATGATGCGTGCCGATGTCATCGATAAGAGCGGCAACAAGGTCACTCAGTTTGGCATGATTACAGTTGACGTACCGAACCATTTCTGGAACGACACTGAGACCCATCCGTTGCAGCTGATGACTCCGACTGCTGACCCGATTGAAGACTATAAGGACTGGGAAGGTCCGGTCAACAAGACGGTTGACAGTAAGCTGTATTACAATGAACAGCTGAAAGCCTCCGATGTTACCTGGTATTACCGCATTATCTCCGTTGACAACCAGGCTGGCGATTGGGTGAAAATCGGTAATCCTGGCACTTCCTTCGATACCTCTGACGGCACTGTGAGCGGCAAGATTAACAGCCTGACGTTCACTGCAGCAACGGACAGCGACTTGCCTTATACGACAAGCTCTGTAAGTTACTCCAAGTTGGATTACACCACGAACCGTATTCAGTTCAAGTGCGAATACAACGTGAGTGGTACTGTATATTCCAGCATGGACAAGGCTGAAGATGGCCGTAACGGTTATGTTGACGTTGAAATCCGCCCGATGTATATCGAGCAGGCTTTTGACCGCCGTATTTCCGTTGGCGGCAGCACTTCCTTCTCCTTCGATGCATTCTACTGGAAGGGCGTTGAAGATGGCCTGACCTATGAGGTTCAGTACCGTGATGCAAGCGGTAACTGGGTCGCTGTTGGTAGTGATTCCACTCTATTCCCATCCTCTAAGTACAAAATCAGTTATGTAACGAAAACTGACGATAACGATGCTTTGGGCGGCGGTGTCTGGTATCCGTCTGATTTCTGGGTTCCTGATTCCTTCACTGGCAGTGATGCGAAGATGAATGCAGGTAAATCTACATTCAATAAGCACACCACTGTTACGCTGGAGCTTTCCAACGCAGCGATGGATTGGGATGGCACGGATTTCCGCTGTGTCTTCACCTATAAGTCTACCGGGCATACCATGAGCACCGATACTACCACGGCAAACGATATTGCACAGGCTCGTACCGGTCACCTTATCATCTATGCACCGCCCATTGAGATGACGCCATTGAAGGCTCAGTCTCTGCTGCTGAATAACTACGATTCCAGCAACGGCAACCTTGCATGGACAACCCCGGCTTCCAACCCGAATAATGGCCGTAGCCCGAAGGAAATTCCTTTGGATGCTATCAATCCAGATAAACTGGGCCAGGGTGGTAAAGCCTATGGCGCAGCAGGTGATAACAAGGCCATTTATACCACAAAGATTACCTATTACGGTAATAAAGACAGTGCTCCCACCATTAAGTGGTTGTACAGTGATGTGGCAGGCGGCGGCAGCCTCTCTCAGTTCAAGGATGTCGGTGATGCCGTCACATTGAAGTACAGCGATGTTGGCAAGAAGATTGGCAACATCAGCAAACTGAACAGCCGAGTGGCTGAACTTGAAAAGAGTTTCATGTCCAGCGGCAAAGCATTCAATAAGTTCAGCGGCTACATTAAGCTGGAAGCAATGTATCCGACTGAATCCAAGGACCTGAACAACAGTTCTTATGCGGAATGGAACGCTATCGTGTCTCTGTACATTGATAACGCTACCAACCCGATGGATTACGGTAACACACACTTCTATTTCCGTTGCCAGGCTGAAGCTCAGTACATGCAGAACTGGGATAGCGCCGATATGAAGCCCTATACCACTGCTGCAACTGATGCCTACAACTTTAATCGTGACGTGAACTCCAGCAATCCGGAAGACCATCTGTATAAGGATATCAGCCAGTCCTCTTACGGCGCTGAACTGGTTCTGGATTACAACATTTCCATTAAGGCCAATGTTCCGAACAAAGCTACGAAGAAGCGTAATACTATTACGACTGCAAATGGCAGCGCAAAGGACATTTCGACCCTGCGGAATGAAATTTCCGAAATCAACACAGCTCTGAATAACGGCGGTGCGGTTTACAACTACAAAGACCTGGCAATTATCGCTCCGAATGGTCTGCGTTACATGGAAACCTATTTTATCGCAGGTAACGGTGTAAACAACCGCTCTGGCATCGATTCCCGCGATACCGTGGTTATCGATAACAAGATTCGCAACTCTGATGGTAAGTGCTTTACGGACCTCTTCGAAAAGGTTACGGATGATGAATTCGTCAACAAGCGTCAAGGCTTCGCTTACCGTTCTAAGAGCGGCAACACGATTCCGAAGGAAACTTGGGAATGGTTCTGGCGCAATGCTATCTACTACATCTGCTATGATGCTCCGACCACAAAGGCCAACATGGACCAGGTGTATTTCTACATTGATGAACAGAACAGCGGTGCATCCTCTTCTCAGGTCTACTCCGAACCCAACAGCACTTCGAAACCCTATTCTATGTACACTGCTCCGTATACCGGTGAGTATATCATCACTCTGAACGGTGCAGGCGGCGGCGTCGATAACCAGTTTGGTCTGTCTCCCGAACGCACTTCGCTTGGCGGCAAGACCACGATTCGCGTCAAGGCGGAAAAGGGCGCGACGCTCTATTTCGTCAACGGCGGTGCTGGTTCTCATGACCCGACCCACTATGTCAACGGCGCATCGAGCCCCGATGCCAACGCTAAAGTCGTCGTTCAGGGCGGCTATAACGGCGGCGGTAACGGCGGTATCATGATGAAGGAGCGCTACACTCACTGGAGCTTGAAGGGTGCTTCTGGCGGCGGTGCTACTACCGTGGCTGTCGGCATCATCGGCACAGGTCGTTTGGCCGAGTACGGTGACGAGAATAATGCTAAGAAGTATGTTCTGGCTGTTGCAGGCGGTGGCGGTGCAAACCAGCACGGTGCTTGTGATGCTACAGGTGGCTCCGACAATAACGGCGTCCTGCATGTCTGGGGCGGCCAGCTTGGCGGCGGTGGTCCGTTTGGCCAAGGTATGTCTGGCGGCGACTTCTCTATGTTCCTCGGTGGTATTACTGATGGTTCTTCTGAGGTTGGTGTTGAAGGCCCTGGCGGTGGCGGCGGCGGCTGGTACGGCGGCTACGCTAACGAGTCCTCTAAGCTCGCCAATGCAGATGGCTGGGGCAGCTGTAAGCGCGACGGCAATGGCGGTTTGAGCTGGGCTGCAGGCGTTGGTACTACTCTAACTGATGCAGGTGGACACAAGGTTCAGGTCTTGGAAGTCAACATCAGCAATGATGGCGGCGGTTCCGGTTCTGAACAGGCTGGTAATTCCAGCATTGAGCTGGTCAAATCCTCTGTTTCTCGTTTCTCTCGTAACGGCAAGAATGCTTTCGATACCGCATACGAAGATACTGACCCCGATTCCGGTATTGAGGAACAGCATGTAACCATTACTGTCACTGCAGCCAATAAGCTGTATGATGGTAGCCCGGATGAAGCCACTGTCAGCGTTTCCGGCAACCTGTCTTCTACCGATATGGACAATATCGTGAAGAACACCACTATCGTCTATGCTAACCGTAAAGGTACATTGACGAAGGCTCCAAGCGATGCGTCTACGGACAAGAACCAGTATCCGCGCTCCGATTGCGGTTCCTATACCGCAACAGCAAAATGTACGGTGTCGGGTTACATCATCACATATCGCTACGAGAACACGAACCCCGGTCATACTTATGACGGCAGCAGTCCGAGCGGTATTGGTGATACTGTCAAGTTCGATATCTATCCTCGCGGATTGACGATTATCGGTACTGGCGATAAACCCTACGACCGCACCAGCAAGGCAACTCTGGAAAATGTTCATATTGCTTCTGGCGGCTTGATTGCGAAGGACGAGAGCACTGTGAAGCTGAGCACCACTACGGTGACTGGTAACTACACGGTTGATGGCAAGAATGTCAGCGATGCTGGCGGTCCCTATGTCGTCATCCGAACAAGTGAGCTCTCTCTCGTTGGCAACAGCGCAGGCAACTACTACATTGAGAAGGAAGACTTGTCTGGCTCTATCACTCCTCTGGATTTGTACGTTCACAGTATTTATCTGGAAGACCCGACCTATCCTCGCAACGTCAAACACTATGACAGCACGACCAAAGCCACCATTAAGGATATCCTGATTGATGGCGTGCTTGAAGGTGATGACGTTAAGATTAAGGAAGAAACCCTTCCCGGCAACTATAAGACCAAGGATGCTGGCCAGAAGCTGAATGCAGATGGCACGGTAAGCTCCAACTGGCCTTATGAGTTGGACGAGAATCCGATTACGGCAGATGCTCATCCGACACTGACTGGTAAGGATGCCAAGAACTACCGTATCACAAAGGAGAAGTATTCCGGCGCTATCGCACGCGCCAACCTGACCGCACAGGTTGCAAGTTGGCGTGGGCTGTATGGTGACGGCGTAGGGGAAAAGCCCTGGCACGATAAGAAGGCTTATGGTTACGGCACTGCGGCTTCTGCAGGCTGCTGGCTGGAAATCGATGGTCTGGTGCAGGGTGATACCTTGACTTTGGACCAGAGCTACAAGAAGTCTTATTTCAAGACTCTGGTAAGTGGTCATGAAAACCTTGTTCCTGACGAATCGACTCCTGTTGGCACTTATCCGTTAACTTATGTTGGCTTGACTGAAGCCAATTACCCCGTCCTGAAGAACTATATTGTCATGGTTCTGAATGGCCGCTTTGTCGTTGACCCGCGTCCGCTGCATGTGACGGTTCTTGACAGCGATAAGATTATCTACAACGAGAACCCGAACTTCCATGTGAACATTCAGATGGAAGATGATGATGCAAATCTGATTGATGTCGTGAGCGACGTTGACGCTACTCCGATTCTGGATGCAAAGCTCAAGGCGAAAGATACAGTCAGCAGCGTCTTGTACGTTGCGGGCGGTAATCCCTCCAACCTGACTCAAGAATTTGTGGATGCCTACGATTATCGTAAGCAGGAAAATGTCAAGGAAAGCAAGACCAATATCCCGTTTGTGACCGATTGCACCATCAGCTCCCTGCCTCTGTACGCAGATGGTACGAGCACCGATGATGATTTTGAGTGGAACTACGAGGATAAGACCTGCGATTTCTGCCATTATAACCACAAGCTTCTGGCTCCGTATCTGGTAACTATCAACACCGACACCAAGAGTGGTCCTGCATTGGATGTTCATACGGTCGTTAACCCGAATGGTGAAACGGTCCGCAACTACGAGCTGATTATCCATGATGGCGGCCTGTATGTGCATCCGGCTCTGCTGAAGGCTACGGTTCCTCTGTACGTCTGTATGTATGGCAACACCACAAGTGGTGAGGTCAAAGAGCCTACCAACTATCGCATCACGAACTACTCTACTGTGGCTATCCAAATCAAGAATATCAAGGCCAATGGTCCTTGGCTGATGCGTGATATGCCTGGCATGGAGTACTACCCTGACGGCGAGTATGGCAACTCGGTATACGACATGACAAAGAACCGTCTGCGCCGTGGCGAGCTGTACATGCGTCTGCGCGATACCGTCCTGACTCAGGGTGATAACGCAATTGACCATAGCGATACGGCTTGGGTCATTCCGAAAGCTACCGGCGATTTCATCAACAACAACATCACTGGACGCGCAATGCAGGTGCCTATGGCAGTCTACATTGCAACCGGTAATGTGAATGAATCCGGTGTCTGCACTCCGGTCACGAAAGTGACCTACACGATTGCTCCGTACGGTGGCGTGATGCCGAACGATGCGGACTTCGAGAAAGTGCAGTCTCAGCCGTGGCTCAAAGACGCAAACTGACCTTCCCAGTGTGACCTGATGGTCGCTTCTGTACAACAATTGAGGGCAGTCGAGAAATCGGCTGCCCTCTCTTTTTTTGTTTGTGCTTGCTGCTCTCAGCCGTGGCTCAAAGACGCAAACTGACCTACCCCCGGGCGAGCCCGGGAGGTTCTGGAAGCGGCTGTACAAAAAGCGTTACTTCGATTGCTCGTTTCAGGCTTTAAGCATCGGCATCGCTGGAGCCAGAACCGTGAATCAAGCTCCCCTTTGGGAACATTAGCGATTCACTTCGTCTGTTAAGACGGGACCGTGGTCAACAGGCCCATAAAAAATTTAGATACCAGAATTGCAGACTTTATGTCCGCTGGCTTTTATATCAGAAACACACTTATCATGTGCTTTTTTGAAAGTTTCGTATTTCGAAATACAAATATCTTGATTGATGGTCTTAAAATCGTCATTATGGCAAAGAAGCAGAAAGGCAGAATAAATATCGCGCTGCACTTTTGTACCATCTTCGAATTTGTGCCAACGCTGGCTCAATTTCTTTTTGTTATAGCTGTTGCTTTTATGGTCGTATTGGCTTGCGCGATACACATTATCAACTACATGGAAGTGACTCTCGCTGAACTTTGAATGGAGTTGTGCGTAAAGATGCCCCGGACAACGGTGAAGAATCGAATGCCCAAAACGCTTTCTGCGCTTTTGTTTCTTTCCTTGTTCAGGAATAGAAGGCTTGGCTCTCTTTTGAAGCGCTTTTGCATTGCTTCTTTCGATAGTTATATCATCGCCCATGGCTCGAATCCGGTTTGCCAATTCGTTGTTGGCATACTTTCGACTCAAAGCGTTTTTCCGGCGAAGCTCTTTTAGGTAAGCTTCCTTCTTCCTATATTGCTTTGACTTCTTCCAAGGTTTGCGAACGCCCTTTTTGACTGTACCGTCTTCATTGTAGCGGTCTTTGTTGTTTGCTCTTCTGCTGCGGTCAAGCGCTCTTAAAAGAAGCCGTTCTTTGCGCTCATGTCTTTTTGTTGATTTTCCGTTCCGCTCAGCAAGGTTCTCCAGGATTGCAGAAGTTTCCGATACAGCTGCCACACTTTGAGGCCCAAGGTCTACGCCAACAAGTCCCTTACCACAAGGGTGCTTTAAGCTGCCCGATTTCGTATATTTAGGAACCGGGTCCCCTTCAACGGTGATGTGAGCATAAACTCTCAACCTACCGCGAATCGTCACGCATTTGAGAGCAACGAAACAAGGTCTATATGTATTTTGCGGGATGCCGGTCTTCGAAAAAATGGCAACAGCCTTTTTCTCAGCTTCAGGGTCAGAAACAAACGCCTCAATGCAAGCTAACTCGTTTTTTACAAACGAATCATTTTTCTTTACTGCCAATGTGAATGCATCAACACCGCCCATTTTGCACCGTGGAACGCCGTCAACAAATGATAGTGTAAGTCCACGCTCAATTTGTTTAGCTCGAATCAGGGGAAGTTCTCCGTGCTTTGCGTAGTTGAGATGCTTACCGCTTCGATACAAAACTGATTGAACGGCTGCCCAAATGTTTTCTGTTTCAGATAGCAAAAATATAGTGTTGATTTTGCTGCCCTTCGAAATTTTCGCCATATCGCGGCGCAAATCTTCCATTGTCAGCTTATATTTGGCTTGAAGCTTTTCGAGCGCATCAGCAGCATCTTTAACCTTTTCCTTAGCTTCGTGGTATTTCTGAGTTCCTTTATCCAAAGAAGAAAGCACAGAACTTGCATCGTGATACTGCTTTAGAGCTTCTCGGTATGCTTTTGTACGAAACAATTGAGATACGCGCTTTTGTGCAATGTTCGTAAGGTGGTTTCCGTAAATTCTTAAATCGTTCGCAATATGAAACAACTTGCGCTTATCATCTTCCTTGATTTGTACTTCCAGAACTAAAACATGCCGACTTGCTGCGGCACGATGCTTCTTGCGTTCGTCCTCATAAGGAGTTCTGATATGCTTATTGCGAGTCGCCATGTTTTCACCACCTAGTTTTTTTGCTCTTCTATATATTTTTTCACTGTTTCGGCACTAATACGTCCCTTCGTGACTGGTTTGTATCGTTGTCCGCCAACCGACAGGCCCTTAAGTCCTGCATCTCTTTCGAGTTTTATCGTTGCTCGCCAACCGACAGGTCTTTGTACCCTGCATCTCACTCGGATTATAGGTGCCAGTCCACCAGCAGAATGACGTCTGCTTTCCTGCTACCATTATACCTCACTCGCACTCGAAATGTAAACGGCTTTCGGCTCTAACCAAATGACAGCTGCTCCAATTCCGGAGTGGCTGATTTTTTGCGCATAACATCTGAAAGAATCTCCGCTAAAAACCAACCGTTGCGAATTCGTGCGATTCGCGGACAATAAAGCTTGTAAGCATGAATGTACCAATTTGAATAGTATTTACACCTAATAGAAAGGATTGTATGACTGTGAAACGATTGAAACAAATTGTCACAATCGGCTGCGTTGCGGTGGTCGCTGCGCTGCTGATGGCTGGATGCGGTGAGCATCGGCTGGTATCGATTTCAATGCCGGAAACGATAGATTTGAAGCTCGGTGAAAGCACCGTGATTGAGTTGACCGGAACTCTTAAAAATGGCACTGAGGTGACGGGAGACCAGCTCACGCAGCTTCTCGAACATCGAGGAATGACATTTGAGAGCTTTGCGCCGAGCGTTGCATCTTTGGATGACACGCTGCGCTTGACGGCCAACTCGTCCGGCAGAACGGAAATCAATATCTATAGCCGGGATAACAAGCTGAACTGCAGCGCGGAAGTGACTGTCGTATCTCCGCTTGAAGGCTTTGAGATGGATGATATTATCACTACTACTGATAACAATTTAGTGAATCCCGAATACACCACAATTCCCGAAACGGCTGATGTGGGTGAAGTTACGGTAAGTGTGGGGGATGAATCGATTGCCCGAGTGGAGAACAATAAGATTGTTCCTCTGAAAGCCGGAACCACCACGGTCACTATCACGGCAGATAATGGTGTGTCCAAGACTGTGAAACTCAAGGTCAAGCAGGCTCCGAAAGAGCTCTATGCCGACAACCTGGAAGTCGAAATCGGAGAGACTAAGACGATTCATGTCTATACTGATGTTCCTGACCCTGATACGGATAACGATAACAGCCTGTATGAGTTTGAGAACACCGACAATTCGGTTTGTGCCGTCAACGTTAAGGGTGAAGTGACGGGCATTTTGGTCGGCACCAGCAAGGTCAAGGTTACGAACAGCAGCGGCCTTGAGACAACAATGACGGTAAATGTTGTACCGAAAACCGCACACATGACGCTGACTTTTGGCGCATCTGAGGATACCGAAAGCACCAACGAAAACACTGAAAATCAGCCCGCAGAAGCCACTGACAACGCCGATTCCAGCCAGGATAGCGTGGGAGGTAATGAATGATGAGACATATCAAGAAGTTCGCAGCACTGCTCCTTGCAGCTATCTGCACCATGATGGTTCTGACTGGATGTGTGGATAAGGCTTCTCTGTATGATGATACGCAGCAGATTGCGGCCGGAAGGACGGCATACTCTGCGACCGGGTATCAAGGTGGCTATGTGATGGGCGACGGGTCTTTTGATTTCACGGCAAGCGCTGATAAGCTTGTAGGAGCCGTTGAAGCGTTTGATATTGACGTCAAGAATGAGTCCACCCTCGTTGACTGCTATACGACTGCTGATACGACAAGCGGCAAATTCAAGATTCTGCTCGTCCACACTGACAACAAACAGATTGTTGCTGAGTACATCGATGACGCATACAGTGACCTGGTTCTTCCTGTCGGCAACTACAAGGTATATCTTGTGGGCAAAGACGATGCAGCGTTCAATGTTAGTATCAGCCTTTACTGCTTTGGCGAAAATGTAAGCTGGTACGAACCGTCTAAAAAATAAAATGTGACTTTTTCCGTGCCCTGGGACGAAAAATCCTGGGGCAATTTTTAATTTTTCATAAATATTGTTGCGGAAATGTGCGAATCAAAGATAATGAAAACATAGGGCAAAAAAGCACGTTAATCGCTGAAAAAAGTGACTGCCTTTTCTTTTTTTGTCTTGTTTCTGGAAAGCAAATGTGTCTTTTCGAGAGCATCCAAAAAACGGTGTCACAAGAACAAATTACAATGTACCTTTTCAAAAATAACAAGGAGGTTTTTATGAAATCCACCAAAAGCGTCAACAGCAGCGTGAGCAGTGCCATTGCGGGTGAATGGGAAACCCCGGATGAACTGTTCCAGGAACTTGACCGCGTTTATCATTTCACTTTGGATGCCTGTGCCCGCCCCGAAAATGCCAAGTGCCAGAAGTTCTTTACCAAGAAGGAAGATGGTCTTGCACAGGATTGGCGCGGCAATGTCGTGTATTGCTGCCCTCCGAGCGGGACCCGAAATCTGCGCCTGTGGGTTGCGAAGGGTGCTGCTGAGGGCAAGAAGAAGAACACGACCGTTGTCATGCTGCTGCCGGTATCGACTGATGCTGCCTGGTTTCAGGAACACATCTATCTCCAGCCTGGCGTTCGGGTGCATTTCCTGCCGGAACGAGTTAAGTTCACCAACCGCCTGCTGCCGTCCTATGCAAAGTATGGTCAGAACGGAACGAAGGACCCTGCCGGTGGTATGCGGCCCTCAATGGTGGTTGTGTTCACCGGCTCGAAGCGCAAGTTCTGCTGTGAATGAATAGGGAAAGGAGATAGAAAACCATGAAAAAGAAAATCACGATTGTGGATAAGGACCTGAATCAACTTGTGGTTGTTGCAGATTGCAGTAGTGCTCTGTATCAGGACCGGGGCACGAAACTCGGTGAACAGAATCTTCTTTCCGATACTGCCGTCACCTTTAAGGTCTATGATGGAACGGCTCAGGTTGCTGTGATGATGGCAGATATCTTTCAGGTTCCGACCAAGCAGGGAACGATGGCGGATATCTGGCCTACTCCTGCCAATCCGCTTCCCGACAAGCAGCTTGCTATCAACTATCTCTGTGCCCGAAATGCTGAACGCCAGATGTTGTGCGACAAAGACCCGAAAGACAGCGCTGCGATGGTCCTGCCCGTCACAACACATCTTTATATCGACTCCATCAAGGTCGAGAACGCCTATAAACGGCGCGGGATTGCTACCGGGATGCTGGATTTTGCTGTGAGCCTTGCTTTGCCCGAAACCATCGGCTTGTTCTGCGCCAATGAGGACGCGGAGATGAAAGCAATGCTGAAAGCCCTAAAATTCACTCAGTCCCCACTCAAGGCACAGAACATGCCCTGGAAAGAAAAGTTTTATTACTACAAGCGCCTCAAGCGCCTGGCTCGATAAATTATCAGGAGGCTTTTATTGATGGAATCTAATAAACCGCTTCGTACACATCCCAAGATGACGAAAGTTTTGCTCGGCCAGATTGATTCACTGGATAAGGCAGGCCGCTCGGTTGAAGACATTGCCGCTGCGCTGAATACTACTCCGGAAGCTGTACAGCGTGGCATCGATAAGCTGATTGACCGGCGACGCTCTGAGATTCGTGCAACGCCTGGTGGTGCATTTACGGTGGCTGCTCAAAAGAAAACGGTCCGCGCCGTATGTGCCGAACGGAGCTGCCCGTGGCGCTGTGACGCGAAGGACTACTGCGTTTGGCCGACTTGCCTGAAACGGACGGTCAATCTTGATAAAACTGTTCCGGCGTACCCGGTATCTGCCAGCACCGTGGGCAGTGATTCAATGCCCGACAATGCAATGCCTGGGACTGAGCCCAAAGTTGGGCCCAGTGTTGAAGATAAAACTCAAGCCCCGAATGTCTGAGAAGGAGGATTATGAATTATGTCTGAGAACCGCAGTTTGAACAGCTTGTTTGCTCGGCTGGATGAATCGAAAGCAAACCGCGCAAATGAAGCAAACCGTGAACATGAAAAAGCCGCAGAGGAAGCTGAAAAGGAACGCCAGAAAAAGAAGGTAGAGGAATCCGCTGTTGAGAAGTACCGCGTGTACGATGACGATTACGAGCCGGAAGTTATGATTCCGAAAGGAAACCCCGGCGCTATGCAGCAGCCTGCCAAGCCGAAGAAGGAAAAGAAGGAAACTAAGGAACAGGAGATGGATGAAATTACGGACGGAAATCCGTTTATCAATACTTTGTTCCGCCGCAGCAATAAAACCCAGAGCCCGACAGCTGCCGCCAAGCCCTCTGCGCAACCTGCTGCACCTGCACAGCCTGCATCGGCACCGCAGCCTACGCCTGCCGACGTTCCTTCCCTGGACAATGAGCAGGAAGATGACACCCTCGTATTCCAGCACATTCTGGACGGTGCAAAGAGCCCTGACGCAAATGCCGCTCAGAGCGTTTCTCAGCCCGAGAACGATGGGATTGAAATTGACCTGAGCGATATTGAAAACGACGCTGCAGAGCCTGTCAAGGGGGATGATGAGCCGATTGAAACCTCTTTGAGCTTCTCTCAGAACGAGCCTGAAGCCCCTGCTGCTCCGGGTTCTTTCTCTTCGGAGATTCCGAACGAACAGTTTGTTATGCCGGATACCATGTCGGATGATGACGGGGCGCAGGGAGAATTGGCTCAGGAAGATGAAGCAGCAGAATGGCCGAGCGGCATGAGCGCTCCTCATTTCAGCGAGGAAGAAAACTCTTCCAGTGACATCAAGCCTGTGGGCGATGAGGAAGCCAATGCTTTCCTCTATGCACGGTTCGACAAGAACAATCAGTATGGTGCGTTTGGTCTGTGCATTGATACCGGCAAGAATCTGATTCAGAGCTCTTACAGCGGAGATGCAGCCGATGAAGTGGAATATGCGCTGCGCGGCGCTATCGAGATGTTCCGGATTCTGGAAGAGCATGATATCCATGCTGTGACCGTCTATACGGAGCCGGAACTTTCCAAGGCGATGAAAGAGAACGCTCGCCGTCTTATTAACGGCAAGTCCGAGATTTGCCGCAAATACATCGAGATGTCCTGGAAGGCTATGACCAGTATCGGCATTGAGTTTGATACAAACCGGGATATCCACAGCGAGTATGCACAGCTTGCACTTGCAACGGCTCGTTACCTGGCATATCGTGATGTTGTGTGATAAGGAGGAAAAGGAATTATGAATCCGTTGGTCATTGCCGTTGATACCGGTAACAAGAACATCAAGACGCCGCATACTGAGCCTTTCAATTCAGGTCTTATCTGCCATGGTGCAATTCCTCCGGCAGTAAAGTCCGATACGCTTCTCTTTGACGGCAACTATTATACCCTTACTCAGTCTCGTATCCCTTATATGTACAATAAAACGACGGACTGGTCCTATTACGTTCTGACTCTCATTGCGATTGCCAAAGAGATGATGGCGATGGGATATGTACGTCCTGGCCAGAAGCAGGTCAAGCAGGATGTGTGCCTTGCGATGGGCCTTCCTCCGACTCACATTCACGACCTTGCTTCGGAGTACGATAAATATTTTGGTCGTGATGGTCGCCGTGTGGTGTTTACCTACAACAATGTGGATTTTGAAATCCGCATCGTTCGTGTCATGGTCTTCCCGCAGGGCGTTGCCGCGATTGCACCTTACATGTCCAAAATCATGGCTCGCCCGGAAGCCTATACCTATATCATTGATATTGGCGGTTATACCACCGATGTTGTGAAGTTCAGTCGTGGTGGTCAGGTTGATATGGCTTTCTGTGAGAGCTTCAACAACGGCGTTATCAAGATGTACGATGAGGTTCAACGTGCGGTCCGTAATCGCTTTCAGCTGGATGTGGACGACTATACCATCGACAACATTCTGCGCTGCGGTTACAATCCCGGCAAAGAACTCAATGATGTGGTTCACACGACCGCTCAGAACTATGCCCGCACTCTGATTCGGTCCCTGAAAGAAAAAGGCGTTGACCTGACGCTGTCGTATCCCGTGTTCATCGGCGGCGGCTCTATCTTGATGCGTCCCGTCATTGAGAGCGAACTCGGTCGTGATGATTATCTCTTCATCGACGACCCTCGCGCCAATGCAGTTGGCTACAAAATGATGGCAGAAAGCAGGTTGGCTGCCGAAAGTCGTTGATTGCGGGGTGATACACCTTGGCATCATCGAAACAAGACAAGGGTAATCGGGTGAGACTTCCGGTTTCTTTTGACCTCACAGACCCGAAACAGAAGGCGGCTTACGATATTCTGAAAAACGCAGGATATGGAAAGCGGACACCGACTATCGTAGATGCGCTTTTGAACTCTCTTCAAAGTGTTCCTGAGAGCGTCAGCCTCGAACAACGTCCTTCCTCAACGGAACTCCGAAATGTGATAGAAGAAGCTGTTGAAACTGCATTACGCAAGTATCAGCTTTCTGGTTCTGCAGTTCAGACTCCCGAACCGCAAGTTTTGGTCCAAGACGTTGTGGCAAGGAAACCTTCTAAGGCACATAAATCCGTGCCTTCTCCATTGCCAAGACAGCCAAAGCCTCTTGAACGTCCCATGGGCAAGCAGATGCCAGAACCGGATAGACCGGCGGCTTCCGATGGAAATATGGATGTGCTGCTATCTATGGCGGACGCTTTCTATTAAAAATAAAGAGCCTCGTACACCAGATGAACTGGATTGTACGGGGCTCTTTTTGTTTGTCGAATTACTTGCTTTGCTCTTCTTTGGCTTTTTCCTCGTTCTGAAGATTCTGCGCAAAAGCGGTGAGAACTTGCGAGCAGCGGCGTCTTACCATAGCAGAGGAAGGGCCTTCTTGATTAAGATTGGCGATATCTGCGGCAGCGTTATAAATGATATGTGGGCCGAGAGCTTCGATGGATGCACCAATTTGCATGTAATCGGCGAATCTCTCTGCTCTGTTTTTTTCACTCTGAATGTTGATGAGTTCTGAAATGTCGTAGTGGAAAACATAGCAAAACGCCAACACCAACTCGAGCGGCATCTGCTTTGTGCCTTCCCGAATGTGCTGGATGGTTTTATAAGAGCATGTAGAGCCTAGAAGCGTGTTGTAGAATGTCGTAACATTTAGCCCTGACGCTATTCTCTGAGCTTCCATTACAGACAATATCTGTTTCTGAGTTTCTTTGTTCCACGAATCAAGCGGCATCCGAATTTGATTTGCGTATTGAACAACGTTATCCATGGAAATGTCTATATCTTGATTTGTCAAACTCATGCACCTCCTGACAGTATTTCATGGGAGCATACCCCTATATACAGTATATCACAAAGTTGTATGAAACGCAATTTAATTCAATAGAATCAACAGTTTTGTGACCGCTGTCCATCATATTGCAACGTTCGGAATTTTGCTAGACAACAAGTTGTACATATAATGTGCTCAAAATTTGGATGCACACTATATATTGTGGTCAGATGTGCATTTTTCTATTGCAAACCACTATATATTGTGGTATAATGCAAATATGATACAAGATATAGTGTCCGGGACATTAAAAAGTATTCTTGCGCGTCTGTGCGAATTGGCTATCATTTGAGGTAGTATCCTGTTAAAGATAGCGAGGAACAATGCTTTGAGCTAAGCCTGAACATCGAAGACAAATCATGGCGACAACGAAACCTGAAATAATAACAATCATTTGAGTCGAGGAAGTGCGTTTATGATATCAAGTAAAAGACCTATCGTTGTATACATTGAACAGGCAAGAATCCCGGACGAGACAACAAGCATCACGAGAAGCGAAGTGCCCATCACCGGCGATATCGTGGTCCACCATCGTATTCAGAACGGAGCCAATAACAAAGCTATGGGTGATGGCTTTTTGAAAGAATTGTATGACGTCCTTAATGGAGCGGTCGGCGAGAACCTGAGATTTGAAGATGGGGCTTCTGTTTTTGTCTATACTTCATGTGCAAGAAGCATTGAGAATTATGAGAATTTTGAACGAAATATTCGGTTTGGGTCCGATTTACCAGTACATAGTTTCCGAGCATGCCAGAAAATCTTCAATCTTTGCAAAGAAAATCATTATGATTTGCACATGTCTGAAAATACAATGCTTGGTGAAACCATCAAAAGCGACGCGAGAGCTGAGCTTTTGAATGTTTTGAGGAAAACAGGGGAGAGGGGGAAAATGAATGATGGCACTGGAAAATAATCTGGTTGTGGATTCGGATGCTGAACTGAAAGCTTTCTTGAGTTCCATCCTGTCCTCGGAGGGAATTGTTGTGAACATCAATCGAACTTTTATTGCCTACAACAACGGCACGAACCGCAATAGGGTGTTTGCCCGATGCGCGAACCGGATGGCGCAAAAAGGAACCGACGAAAAATTCGTTGTCATTGCCTTGATGTGCTATCCGGCATTGAACTGGATTCTCAAAGCACGAGATATCGATGCTATGATTGAACAGCTCCATGATATGGATACGGACGGTTCAGTCCGTAACATCTCGGAGATTCAGTCACTGTTGGAAAACAGCACAGGATACTCAAAACCTCGCTTGCACCTGGAGATGCGTAAGCTTTTCTTTGCAAGATGCCAGCAGCTGGTGGATGCGGTTGACGATGCGATGAATCGGGCAGTGTTCCGAAACGCTCAGTCCTATAAGCCCGCCCGCATTTCACTGGCGATGGCAATGCTGCGTGGGTCTATTCTGGACAGTGACCCGGTATCTGCCGTCATGATTCGGAATAACTTTGATGGAATCATCGAAGATGTGACGAAAGTTGGTGGCGAAACCATCAAGGAGCTGGTTTTACAGTTAGCTCCCAACGAGGGCATGGTTCAGGGGGCTGAGGCTGCCTATCTCTACCATAACACGGAAGTACTGCTTCGTGAGTATTCTCGCATTACACATCCGTCGAGCGTTGACGGAAACAGTACCCTGCGCTTGATTGCAACTGCCGGTAATCAGCTGGATGTATCTGACCACAAATCGGATGCACGCTATGCTCAGGCGCAGATTCTTCTGCAGTATGCAAGGCTGATTGGCAGCGCAATTGAGCTGCTGAAGCAGTTCCCGGACGGCGATACGAAACTCTACGATGTGCTGATGCTCGTTGTTAATGAGAAGTATGGCCCGAACGGAACCGATGAAGCAACTCTCGCCAAACAAGTAGGAATCAACAGTTCTTACTTTTGCGAAAAGAAACATCGCGCATATACCGCACTCTCTGCTCTTTTGTGGGGATGCGATATTGAGTCTTTGCTATCTTTGCTTAGCAAGGATTAGTTTTCTGTTACCCAAAATCGAGACTGGAGTTTCGACTAATCGGATTTCAGCTTGGTTTGGTAGATAACCCATAAGTATGTATTAACCTCGTGTCCCATCATCAGGGATATGGGGTCGATAAAACACACGTAAAATCGAGACTGTAATTTCGACTAATGGCAGGAGGTTAGCGAAAATGGCAAGCAACAATGGTTATCTTACACACTGCCGCATCTGCGGTACACCGATTTTCAGCCTGGGGAACCGTCAATTTTGCTCTGCGTGCTACGCTCAGAACCGGCGCAATGCAGCACATCGCAGCAATGCGGAAGCCAAAATGAGAAGAGAACAGGCAAAGCGCGAGGAGGAAAAAATGAAAGCATCTAATAAAACTGTTACTAGCGCACAGGAATTGGCTATGAGAGCAAAGCTCTCTGAAATGGGTGGTATCTCTTACGGGGAACTGTCCTTGTGGGAAATGTCTCACGGCCTGGAGTTCTCTGCATGGGAACACGAATGGGAAAAGCTCAACGGTGGCACGAATTCTGACGGCACCAAGTTCCCGGACCATCTGCCGGAAGGGTTCCCGAAGCGCCGTGTTCCGCCGGAGCATCCTTGGGTCCATTCGACTGCCTGCCATGGCTAATCACCGGAAAAAGTATAAACGGTCTGAGGATTACCGAAACCGGTATATCTTGAATCATCCCGGAACTTTTGGAAAGCTCTACATGTGCCCGTATTGTGGACGCATTATGACGCGCAATTCGATGCAGGTTGACCATATCATTTCCATCAATTTGGCTAACAAGCATCGGGCGTACCGAATCCTTGTTCCGAACGATGACATCAACAATATCCGAAATCTAACGGCTTCTTGCCCTGAATGCAATAACAGGAAATCTGATTCGGGCGGCGGCTGGATATTCCTTGGCCGATTCGGCAAGTACATCTTTATTTTGATTTGGGCAATTCTTCTTTTGTCTTGCTTAGCTTTTGTCCTATGCTGCATGTCTGGGACTCTTAAACGTGGCTTTTTGATTCCATATGTTGCAGATATTGCAAATGTTTTGCTGCACTGGATTTCCGACACGATTGCTCAAATGTTTCGATTTAATACATAACACCACACAAAAACCGAAAGGAGATATTTGTTCATGGAACCGAATTCGACTCTGGGCGAGCCTATTGGCGTTGTCCACGTTACTATCAACGGCCAGAAAGTTCCGGCCAATGTCTATGCCGACCGCACCTGCATCATGCCGGATGGCACGATTCGAAAGGTCAAACAGGAGGTGGTCGATGCACTGCTTGCAAAGAAACGTGCGGCAGAGATTCCGGCTCAGACTCCTGCACAACAGGCCCCCGCTGCTCAGCCTTTTATTACCCGCGTTCAGTCTCAGCCTGTTGTTCAGCCCGTGCAGCCTGCCGTACCTCAGCCCGCTGTTCAGACTCCGCAGACCACGATGCAGTATGGCGTTTCTGCTCATGGCGTCTCTCCTGCACAAGCTCCTGGATATCAAGTGCCTGTAACGGGTTCTGTTGAACAGCCTTCCCAAGCGACTGCATCCGTTCCCTATATTCCTGACCCCAATGAACTTCCGGACCAGATGACGGCCACTCGCCAGACAATGGTGGCTCAGGAATTGATGCAGCAGGAAGCAAACGAAGCGGCCAAGAAGCGTTTCGGGTTTGGCAAGGGCAAAAAGGAAAAGCCTGCAAGCGGCGTTCACCACGCCGCACCGGCACCGACTCAAGCCACCGCAGAGCCTGCTCGGCCTTCGCAAAAGAAAAAGAGCAGCAAGGTCATTGCAGCAATTCTGGCAGTTGTCATCGTTGGCGGTGTGGCTGGCTATGCTTTCGTACCGCCCGTCTATGATGGTGTAAACGGAGTTCTCACTGCTGTAACCGGACATCAGGTTGGCGTACCTCCTGTATCTGAGAACGGCGATAATGATGTCATCACGCCTCAGCCGACCGTCAATCAGCCCGCATCCGGCAGTACCGACACCACTTCCAATGAAGTAAACAAGGTTCTCGGCGATATCGACATGAGCGGCGATGTCACCATTGAATTTTACGCCAACGTTAAGACTGCAGATGGCAGAGAATATAAAGTTCCTCTGTCTACCGCAAACCTCACCGATGGCACTCTGACTGCACTTCTGGATTCCGGCGGCTATCCGCTGACTCAGAATGCTCAGTGAATCGGTATCAGCTTACACAAATCAACTTCAAAAAGGAGGATAAGCGGGGCTGATGCCGCTTCTTGCCAACAAGTAAAGAATGCAGCATTAAAAAGCCCAGCCGATTTCGCGTCGGTTGGGCTTTCTCGCTTGAATGAAACATGAACAATATGATTAACTCGCAGAAAATCAAATACGCTCTCTGTGCTGCTGGCAGTGCAGCTCTTGGCCTTATCTTTGCTCTGTATACACGAAGGATTGTGCTCATTGCTGCTGGACTTTTCGTGGCAGGGTATTTTGTCGTGGAATATCTGGGAGTTGTACAGAGGGCGAAAGACGGGAAATATGTCACGGTAAAGGCTTTGGCCGTCTCGGCTGACCAGCAGCGTGACATGACCGGCATTAAAGAGACTTGGCGGTTTGTCCCGGTAGATGAAGAGGGAAATCCGCTTCGTGACACAGCTTCCCACGACATCTTCCTCACCGTGAAACAAAAGGACCGCGACTACCATATTGGCGGAACCTACAATATGCTGTTTTGCCTTGAAGGTGATAAGGGAATGAACAACGAAACGCTCGTCAGTATCGAGCAGTGCTTTCCGGCTTCCTCGACCGCAAAAAAGGCACAGGAACCGGTTCAAGAGCAGACCGCAACGCAAGAAGTTGGCGCAAGCGTGAAGAAAGTAAACTTCCAGAACGTAACCAACAAACCCAAGCTGATTGTGCTGGATAATCGAAACCGTAAGCAGGACGGTGATACTGAATGAACTTTCCGATGATTGTTCTTTTGTGCTTCGTGTGCTGTCTGTTCTCGTGCAGAGTAACGAAAGATAGAAGAACTCTGACTGGAATTGTGGTCATGGGTAGAACCTATAAGCGACGCAGTAAATCGCTGGAAGCGACGGCACTCGAAATCATTGTGACGGATACAGGAAACACTGCCCTTAAATTGGAAGTTCCGGGGTGCAAGGATTATGTTGCTTTGCGCCTGAACCGCCACGAAGTAAAAAATTTCAAGGAAGCCTTGATAGCGTGCGGGAACGAGCCGATGGTCGTGACTCTGTTTCAATATAAAGTCAACGGCAAGCACTGTTATATTCTTTATCATGAGCCCGGCAAGGAAGACTCGTACCCGAAATTTGACGGCGCAAAAGAAGATGAGCTGAAAACAAAATGCCGCACCGCTCGCAACATTGCCTTTGTGCTCTATGGCTTCTCTCTTATTCTGTATCCATTAGCGTGGTGGGTATCGGTAATCACGATAGTATCTGCCTCTTTGCTGATTTATCTGAACATTCCTCTATTAGATGACGAACTTTGGTTTGATTCCTGCGAATTCATTAAGCGTCCAAAACAGGTAAAAGGGAAGAACTCGGATTCTGATATAGTTGCTTCTCAGGCATCAATTATCCTTGAAGAGATTTCTGAAAAATATCAGGACAAAGGGAAATCGGACAAAGACTATGAACAGCATCAGGAAACATCTGCTAAACCGACTAAAAAAGAACCGACCAAGGATTCTAAGAAACCCGAAACATCCGCCCCGATTAACAACAACGAACCTGTAAACGTCAAGGTGAACATTCACACCGAAATCAATCCGGAGCCTTCCGAAATCCTTGACGTTCTGGAAGATGAATCTGAACCTATCGTTCCTCCCGCCCCTAAATCTGCATCGACACCAGAAAATGCAGATGCCACGAAGCCCTTTGACGCTGCGGATATCTTTGAGCCAGAGCTGGAGCCTGAACCGAAGCCCGAAAAAGAGTCGGTCTTTGATTTGCCTGTGGATGATGACGATACGCGGGACCCCTTCGCTGAAGAAGACTCTGATTCCCCCGCTGGTCTTTCGTTTGACCCCAGTGGGGTTGACATGGACGATGATAAAAAGGACCCGTTTGCGGAGGATGACGGTAACGTGTTCAATCCTCCTGATGATGTGAATGAACATGAAGAGGAACCGGATATGGATATGATGGACTTCGATATCCCTGCTTCTTCTGAACCCGATACCGTTGACAGCCCCGCGATAGAGCAAAAGTCGCCTATGCCGGATAAAGTTCCTGACCTGCCCGCAAAAGAGACAAATGCGTTCGGCACTCCCAAAGCAGTCGTGGCCGAGCCTAAAGCCAAACCTCACGAGCCTGCAAAACCCGTTGAGAGCCATCCGACTCAGCCCCGGCCCCAAAAGCCTGATGTTCCTCAGACACCAAAAGCTGAACCAAAAGCTGAACCGGTAGCACCAGCTCAGCGCCCAAAAGCAGACAGGGAAGCGGCTCTCGCAGGCTTTAACATTACTCGCAAGGTCGAACCTTCAAAAGAAGTGAAGAAGCCTAAGAAACCCATCACGGATAAGCGGACGAGCACTTCAAAATCAAGTCCCAAGGAGGATTCGGCAAAGGCACCTAAACAGAAGCAGCCATCCAAAGAGACTCCTGCAAAATCGCAAAAGAAACCGGCAAATGAAAAGCAGCAGAATTCTGACGAACCCAAAAAGGCCCAGCCGTTTGACCAGAGCTTCCGAAAGCGTGGCAGAGGCTCTTCCAAAAAGGCCCAGCAGAGCAATGGTCAAATCAGCTTTGAAGAACTTCATTGAGTACAAAATTCGCCCAAACGCTCCGAAACTTGCGGAAATGTGCGAATCGCGAATAATGGAAAATGTTGAGCCGGTCTCCCATTTTCCAGCTCAATCGTATTATCCGTAAAATGGTCGCAAGTCAGAGGCAAGCAAAAAATGAAGACTCTCAAACAAATTGTTGCGCTGCTGCTTAGTATTGCTGCTTTGCTCGCATCTATCTTTTCTCTGATGGATGTCAAACGAAATGTTGAGCGAAATAAGCAGGCAGCAGATTTCGCAACACAGGCGATTCTTTCGGCTCAGTCATCTACGCTGTTGGAGCCGACACTTGATGTGGATGCCAGCCGCCTTGAACTTCTTTCTACTGAGGTTCGGAACACGGAATTAACTCCCGTCAATCAGACTCTTGATGTTCAGGCTTCTATTCAGAAAATCGATAACAAGCTGAAGAACATCCAGGAAGAAAAGGATTCCGAAAAAGAAAAAGAAGAAGAAACAAAGGCCGAGCAGCAGGCAGAAGCGGCACCGGCAGGTCCGAACTATAACGACGATAACGATTACCCGAACTTCTGCGGCCGATTGCATATCCCTGCGGCCGGGGTAGACGTTGCGCTTTATAACAACACGGACCAGGAAACCTGCAACCGTGAAGACAGCGCATGCGTTTTCCCGAAAGCACCGCAAGATGGCGGCAGCAATATCGTCGCGGATAACGAAATGCCTGGTTTGACATCCGTGACAATCGGTTCGACCGCATATGTCATCACTCCGTCTGGCGAACAAATCAATTATATCTGTGTGGATGCCTGTGACGGCCACAACGATGTGACTGGTTTTGATGCTTTGCAGAAAAATGACGGAACGGTTGTTTGGGGTTCTGCGGACCTTATCGTATATACCTGCCTGAGCGATGCCTACAATGTTCGCATTGTCTGCTTCAACCGGGCTTGAGGAGGAAATGCAATGAGCAACGAAAAGAACAGCCAGAACAAGTCTGGCGAATTGAAGAAACCGCCCTATGTGACTCGGACGAATCAGCCCTGGACCACGGTTTTTGCGGAGGACCTGAACAAGAAGAAAGAAGAGGATACTCCCGCTGAAACCAAACTCGACCTTTCTCAGTTCGTGAAAGTTGAAAAGGTCCAGGACGATAAGTTCACTACCATTCCCGCTCCCATGTCGGAAGCCGAGAAGGACAAGGCAGACACCGTGAATAAAGGGAACGTTCAGAACGTAACGCCTATCCCCACACCGGAACATAAATTCCGTCCGAAAGGCTCTTCTCAGCAGAGCAAGCCTTCCGATGAGTTTGAAACGAAACCCGTTATGGAAGCGGCTCCTGCCGCCACTGAGGAAAAGCCTGTCGCTAAACCCGAAAGCAATCAGCAGGATGATGACAGCGACTCTTTTGTCTCTCCTTCGTTTGGTGGATTCAAGAATCCGTATGCAGATGAAGAACCGGAAGAGAAACCGGAGAAAAAACCTGTAGCGAAAGATACCGAGAAAAAAGCTGTTAAGCCTAAAGTGGCTGTTAAGTCCCACAAAGGCGGCAATGTCATTCTGGGTGTCAGCTGTGTAGTTCTTGCCGCATCCGTGGTCGTTATGGGCATGACGATTGCTGAAAGCCGTAAGAGTGATTCTATCGTTTATCCGTCTACTGGAAGTACTCTGAACATCTCGGCTGATGTTGCGACGACCGACACTAATTTTGAAAATCAGGAAGCCTTGACTCCTGTAGTATCTATGACTTCGGATGGAAACACCTGGACGCTGAGTTCCTCGACCTTCCTGATTACTGATGGCGAATCCAAGGTAGCGGTCGCTGTAGACAGTGCAGACAGCATCAAGTACGATGGCGCGGCCTTGCAGTATGAGCGCAATGGAGTAACCTATCTTGTCCGTATGGTGAGCGACAGCTCTTATCTGGGCAATAGTACAATGACCGAACACGAAGACGGTGCCACTCATATGATTACCGGCATTGAAGGTATCGGGAACGGTAAAGTACTTGTTGTGATTGCTACATACAGTGCTACCGGCGATGAGAGCATCAACGATGCATCAAATGAAGAAGTAACCGCTTTGCTGAGCAGTGCCGCACCTGCCAATGATGGTGCTTCCTTGCTGCTTGATAATGTGCCTGCCGATTTTGATGGACGCACTTTGAGTCTGACGAATGAGCGCGTTCTGGTCAAAGATGGCGATTCTGAGGTCGTGTTTGCACCTGCATCCTACAACGCTGATGATATTCAGTTCACGGATACCAAGCAGACACTTTCTGGTTTTACAGTTGCTCACTCTGATTATGCTGACTCTGACAGCAGCAAGACCTATCTCGTGGAAGGCACTGACCGCAATTTCCTGGCCGTCACGAACAATGAAGATTTGCTGAATAGCATCCTGCAAATTCAATAAATAATAACATTCTAAACAATAGGAGATAACACATGAAAAACCGTAAAACTTCCTTTATCCTTGCAACTGCTCTGGCCGCATCCATCATCATGTCTGGCTGTGCATCGACTGCTGTGTCCGGCAGTGACAGTTCTTCTACTGCCACTGAAGAATCTGCAACCGTCGAGACTGCGCTGGACATTGATTACAGTGCGGGTCTAAAAAAGGACGGTCACTATGCTGGTGTCAAGGCCAAGAATATTGTTACTCTTCCGGATGACTATGACCATATGACCTTTAAGACTGAAGACCTGCACATGGAAGACGGCGCTCTGGATTCCGCTTTGCTGCAGATTAAGCAGACTTACGGTGAACATACCACCGTGGACCGTGCAGCGCAGGAAGGCGATTGCGTAACTGTGGATTATACCGGCTCCTACAATGGTGATGAATTCCCGAATGGTTCTGCAAAGGACGCTGAAATCGTGCTGGGCCAGGGGTCTTACGTGGATGGTTTTGAAAGCCAGATTGAAGGGCATTTTGCTGGTGAAAAGTTCGATATCACTGTGACTTTCCCCGACAGTTACCCCGACACCACGGATTCCGAGGGCAACACTCTGAGCCTGGCTGGTCAGGATGTTCAATTCCGCATCGAACTCAAGGATGTCTCTGAGCTGACCTTGACGGATGACTCTATCGTGAACTGCTTCGGCGATAACAAGTATTACACCGAGGACGGCACTCTGGTCAATTCCGTGGATACTTTCAAACAGTATTACAATGAGCTTTTGACCAAAGATGCTCTGGGCCTTGCCATCTATAACTATATGATGGATAACTCCGTTGTTTCCGAAATTCCTCAGAACCTCATTGATGACCAGCGTGATACTTACCGCAAGGAAATCGAAGCAAGTGCCGAGAACATGGGTAAGACCATGGACGAGTACCTGGAAACCACCGATTACGATACTGAGGATGCCTTGCTCGACAGCTACAATGACCGCATTGAAGAAAGCGTAAAGGCGTATCTGATTTTTCAGGCTGTGGCTGAAGCAGAGAAAATCAAGGTCACCGATGCCGACGTGAGCGATTATTTTGGTGATGATTCCTTGAGTGTTCAGCAGGCTCAGAAATACTATGGCGAAGAATATGTGAACCAGACGGTTCTGTACAACAAAGTAGGTGACTGGCTCACTGCTCACGCAACGATTGCTTGATTTTGCTTCAAAAATGCTTGACGATATATGCGAACTCAATACAATGAATATTGTACGATAGATACCATCTACTAGGCGCTATTTGTGCTCGTACAATTCACAATCTTGTCGTAAGGCAGACTTCTCATTTGTTTGGGAAGCCTGCCTTTTTTATTTATTAACTGTCTTTTTGAAAGGAGACAATTATCATGACTAACGTTAATGTTTTTACTATCATTGGCCGTCTTACTGCTGACGCAGAAGAATTCACTATTGGCAACAACACATACGTTGGATTCCGTGTCGCAGTAGACCGTGGGCAGAATAAGGAAAGCTCTTTTTTACCTGTTCGTGCTCCTAAAAGGTTTATCAGTGACAATCTGCGCGCTAAACTTATCAAAGGCGCTCCTGTTCTGGTCACTGGCCGCTTCGAATCTGGTTCCTATGACAAGGATGGGCAGAAAAAATATTACTCTTATCTGAGTGCGGCAACGATTCAGCATGATGTCAATGGCAACTTTTCTGATGGCATGCTGATGGGTAACCTGGCCGCAGATGCTACGACCCGTTCTACTCAGAACGGATATAACATTGCAAACTTTACGGTTGTCAGCAACCGCTCTTACCAGAAGGATGGGCAGTGGGTTGATGTTCCTTCCTTTGTGGCTGTCGCTGCCTCCGGAAAACTTGCGGAGTTTATCGCAAGCAAATTCCATAAGGGCAACCCCATCATGGTTGCTGGTACTTTGTCCAGCTATTCTTACAAGAATAAGGACGGTGAAAATCGTACGTCCTACACCGTATGGGCTGACAAAGCAGCTTTTGCAAGTCGTGGCAAAGACACTGCTCAGAACAGCACTTCTGCTCCTGCAGCAACTCCTGCTTCGGCTCCTGCTCCTTCTGCACCGACTTACGGTGAGTATGGGGCTGATGAATTTGATGCCGTTGAGGAAGAGGACGATTTGCCCTTCTAATCTATTCTAAGCCCCGTGAGCTGTGCTAACAGGCTATACGGGCGATTACACACTAATTTAAGTCGAGACTGGCATTCTTGCTGGTCTCGACTATTTTAATTTAATCGGAGGTAAAAAACTATGAATATGCAAAATATGTGGTGGACCGGCAAGACCAATGACTTGCTCGACCCTGCGCTGCCCGACTTCTTTCATGATGTCCAGCTAGGCATCGGAACGAGGTTTATTGATGACCCTACCGCTGCCAGTGTAAAGCAGGCCAGGGTATACCAGACCAATGGGTACTGTGTGCCCGGCAAAATAACAGCAGATTTCGCGAAGGCATTGTGCCGCGCTGAGATGATTGAGAATGGGCGCAAGGTAGGCGCGTATTCCTGTAATAAAGATGGTCGAACAATGGCTGAGTGGGTAGACAACAATATCTACAAGGAATGTGAAATTGACCATTTGGGAAATACGCTTTGCCTGGCTTACGATAGAGGCACTGGGCAGATGTATGCTTCTAATGGCTTGAATGGAAATCCTTTAGACGCATCTAAGACTGGCCTTGCACCTTTCTTTCTGCTTCTGTGGGGCGATTTTCAAAATCGTGTTGACGGTTTTGAGGACATCTTTCAGAAGTATGTTGCAGAAACCGACACTACCCAAAAAGTCAAGTACGCTTGTGCTTTGGCTGGTACTGCGTGTGACGCAATGTTAGAGCAAGACACGGACCTCAAGGCAAAATATCCTAACAACGGTAATTTGAAGAGTGTTACTCAGAGCCTTGCCAAGAGCAAGAAATTTTCCCCCGATTTGGTTTGGGGCACTTTTCAGTTTTTGAGTGACCAAAAAGGCTCCGGAACCAGCAAGTTCAAGTTTAAGTCCGTGAAGGACTTCGTTGGCTATTTTGCGGACAACAACCGTATTCTCTCTGATGAAGAGAAGAGCCTGATTCCTCAGCTGGATGACGGATACATTCTCCCTGAAGAGGTAAAAACGACTTGCTATTTGATTGCTAACACTCGTGACACCAAGCGCCCCATGACTAATATCATGCTGCGTGGCGACCCGTCTGTCGGCAAGACTGCTGGTGCTCGTGCGATTGCAGCCGGTCTTGGCCTGCCTTACACTTTCATTACCTGCAATGCCGGTACTGAAATGTACAACTTGATAGGCGATATGATGCCTGTCAATGCTTCTGATTCTGACGATAGCATCAATGAGGAGCTATTCAAAGACCTGCCGACCGCGACTGATATCAGTATGGACCCCGTGACCGCGTATGAAGCTATCACTGGTGTTGCCAAAGCAGACGCTACCGAAACAGAGTGCATGACCGAGCTGTTCCGCAAGCAGATGAAGCTTTGTTCCGAGGCTTGCGGCCAGGGCTTCCGTTATGTTGAGAGTCCTTTGGTTCGCGCCATCCGCAATGGTTGGGTATGTGAGCTGCAGGAGCCTTCTCTGATTACGCGTCCGTCCGTCATGCCCGGTTTGAATGGCCTGCTGGATGAAACTGGCTGCGTTGTATTGCCGACAGGTGAGATGCTGCATCGGCATCCTGACTGCATCATCATCTCCACGTTGAATGTTGACCTGGAAGGCTGCCGTCCGCTGAACCAGTCGTTCATCGACCGCCACCATCTCATCGTTGACATGAAATGCCCGGATGATGCGGTTATCATCAAACGTATCAAGGGTATGACCGGCTGTGGAAATGATGTCCCGCTGCAGACGATGGTAGATTGCGTTCACCAAATTGCCAAGAAGTGCCAAACTTGTGGCGCTACAGATGGCAATGTAAACTCGATGCGCTCTCTCGCAAACTGGGTTCAGGTAGGTATGCTGATTGGCGATTATGCTAAAGCTGCCGAATGGACCGTTGTGAGCGGTGCAACATCTGACCCGCAGACTCGTGAAGAGCTCGTGGGAGTTGTTGCAAACTACAGCTTTGCCTAATAATATTGAAGCCCCGACCTTTCTGGTTGGGGCTTTTTTTTTGCATTTTTTGCTTAGTTTCAAAAATAACGAAAAGGGGACTATTTTGCGTTCAATTCGCAACTTCGCTAAATCTCCGTTTAGCGAAATATAGGGAAGACTTTTAGCTTTTGGAATCTTTACAGGCATCCTGCGATGCAACTTGCCGCAAGCCATACAATTCATCCAGAACTCACATACCTGTTGGTGTAAATTCATTTCTTACAAAAAAGCAAACAGCGAATGCTCATTCCAAGCGTTTTCTTGGTTGTGCATCCGCTGCATGTTTAGAAATCCTTGTGAATCTGCTTTTTCAGAAGTTCAGTATTTAGGAGCAGCCCATGGATTGCGTAACGATACGATAGAATCTTTTCGCTGTCATAGGTTCCGAATACATCCTGTGCATAAACAACTCTATTCAGCTGGCTTACTTCATCCTCGGTCAAGTACAACGAGACCTGTTTGTTTTTCGTTAACTTTGTTCCTCGTCTACCTTCGTTGGTCGGCATGAAGGATATGATTTCATCAATCTCTGGTAAGAGATAGTACGATTCATCCAGACCCCCGGTAGCTACCAGCTCGTCGTATTCAGCAGAACCTTTAGAGATGATGTACTTCTCCCCTACTCTGCTGACCTTTTGAAGTTCACTTCTAACCAATCGGTTTGTCAGTGTTCCCAAGCGACTTCCTTCGTACCACGCCCGAACTTCGAGTATTTCCGCAAAGTCTGAACGGAACCGCACTGAAATCGTACTTTTTTCACTATTCATTTAGGTTTCCCTTAATCAATCCACGGCTTTGATTTTTTCTTTCAGCTTTGTAGCCATCTCAATCACTTCTTCGAGTGCTGCAATGTCGGAATCTCTCGATTCCTGTGAAACATGGCGCAATGCTTTTTCATAGCTCTTGTTTGAATAGACTCGCTGCAACTTCTTGATGATTGTCGGAGTGGTTTTTAATACGGCACTTACACTGATATCTGCCGCTTCCCTCTCCTTCTTGGCAACGTCCTTGGTAGCATCCTTTTGGGCATCATACTCAAAATCTGCTACTTCTTCCGGGGTGTTGCACTCTTTGATAATCCCAAACTCTTCGGCTTTCTTTTTGAGCTCCTGTAATTCACTGTCAAAATACTCGATGGATTTCTTATAGGTTTCTTCGTGCTCTGCTCTGGTACGCTGCTGCAAGGCACTGAACAGGTATTCCCGGAACGTATCGTGAAGCGTATCGCGCATCACTTCGATGTGGTTCTTCCCTGCTTCTTCCCCGGTATCGCCGTGACAATCCACTGCATTGAGCTCTTGATACTTTTGACCAATCTCTTCCTGCTTCTCATCATCGAATCGCAGATAGCTTTCACACTCGCTTCGGCTCAGGAATTTTGCGTCGAGAAGCTCTTTCAGGCTCCCCTTCAGTTTATCTTCGAGCCGTGCATCTCTGTCGATGGTTTTCGGGTTTACAGAACTCACGCTCTTGATTGCTTTCAGAGCGTCTACCCTATTCATATTATAGGGTTCTTTCTGGAGACATTCGATAAAATCTGATACAGCCTTTCTGCGAACTGCCTCATCATTTAGACCACCACGCACCTGCAGGTTTGCGCTGTAAAGCAATACCTTCTTTTCGTTATCGGAAAGCTCTGTCGTAATGACATTGCAGTTCCGAACAATCTGCCAGGACGTATCCCCTTCTTCAACAAGCAGCTTGAGAGCTCGATATCTTCTTTCACCGGAAAGAAGAACATAGACCTCTCTCCCCTCTTCTGTGGATGGGAACATGACCAGGTTATGCAACAGGCCGTTGCGCTTGATGTCATCCGCAAGAATCCGAATATCTTCATCGTCATCTATTTCACGGAATATTTCATTATCAGGGTTTGTTCGGATATTAAAGAGGGATATGTCGCGGCTCTCGTATTCTATCTTGTGCTTTGCATTGAGTAAGTCGTTATAAAATGCACCGGCGTTATTGTTATTTACTTTCTTCAAAGCTTCAATATTAGGCAACTTGGGTGTGGTTACAGGCCCCTTCTTCTTTGTCAATGCCATTTTACTTCACCTCCAGCTTTGCCAAACGCTTCATCAATTCTTTATAAACCTGCTGATATGCAATTGAAACAGGCTGCTTTGCTGCATAGAAACACACTGGCTGATAATTAGTAACAGACATACCGACACTGATGCTGTTCGGGATTTCATGCTCAAACAGAGCAGGGCCCAAAACATCCTGACACTGTGTGCGAATCAGCCTTGCAGCTTTCGCCTTTTTATTCACCGCTGTCAAGAGAACACCCACGCCTTTGATTCGGCTCCCTGGTGCATTGCACAGCTCATTGCACAGTGCGAACGTTCTGAAAGCAGACCCACGGGAGTTTGCATCACACATCATGGGAATCAGAATATAATCGGCTGCACTAATTGCATTGGTAAGCAGCAATGAGTCACGGGTCGGCTGCGTATCGATAATTATGTAGTCATAATCGTCCAACACCTGCTCCAAGAAATAAAACAGGAAGTCCGACATCTTATCAATGCGTTTCATGGCTCCACTTTTGGCCAGGATATTCGCATCATCAAACAAGTCAGCTAATCTCTGATTGATTTTCGGCGTTTGAGCACTTCCGGGAATCATATCCACATTATCACCATACTCGGTCGGGACAATGAAATCGCGGGTTTTCGTATACCGGAAGCCGCTGAACATATCATAGAGTGCGTGTCCTTCATACAGACCCTCTGTGATTTCACCTTTCCCATCACTGAGAGCACTGGTCAAATTGCCTTGGGGGTCTGTGTCAATGCACAGCACTTTCTTTCCATCTTCCCCCATCAGATATGCTAGGTTCGAAGCGGTGACGGTCTTCCCTGTTCCGCCCTTTTCAATCGCGACTGTGATGACTTTCGCTGGCATGTTACGCACCTCATTACTCAAGAGTTGAGTTACTCGAGTACCTGTTATTGTAATTTTAGTCTTAACGTGGTGCTTGACCTGACAGCGTGATTTTTGTCTTGTAAGGCTCAATTACGAGCTCTGCTTGAATATACAAATCGCACAAAATGTCAACACCCACAATTTCAATAACTCAATTATAACATGCTTTAGCTAAATGTCAACGCGAACTTTGGAGACTGCTTCTTTTGATATTCTATACAAGCCGTCAAGAACTCACATCCCTGTTGGTATAAATCCAATCTTAATTGTTAGAGCCTTGTTGCCGCTGCTTTTGGCAGTGGACAGAGTACTATTCATTCCCTGTCTGGAACGCACGTTCCTGTTGGTGTGATTTCGATTTTTACAGGTTCACTATACTACCGAACCTCTGATACATATGAGACCTCGCGTACCTGTTAGTGTACGACCTGGGTTGGCATCTCATAACATTGCAAATGAAAGTTTCTCTCTGGTCCAGAACTTAAATTCCTGTTGGTGTAAATTCATTTCTGATGTTTGGCAAACAAAAAAAGCCCACCAAATGGTGGGCCCTATTTCATTCGTTTGTGTCCTCATCGAACACTGTAGTAAAATCAATCAGCTTGTTCAGGCCATTCTCATGAGCATTGATTGCCCGTTCACCCAACGCGATTGTGGTTGCCGAGCTTTCAATCAAATCATTGAAGATGACTTTGCGGTAATAGTTGGCGGTCTTTGTTCCGCCGTCTGCTTCCAGCAAGGATTTGTACCTCGTGGCAATGCCGAACGTCCAGGTCTTTAACCCGTTGTTATCCTTAATGATTCGGTTCAGAGCGTTAAAAGCTTCTTTGTTATGTTCAGGATTTCGAGTGCTGGTTAAGATTTTGCCGACAATGGTAAACACATCGGTAAAAATATTGCGTTCTTCCGGCGTCAGCTTTTCTTCATAGTCCTGGTATTGAGCTTTGGCTTTCACTTCGTTTCGCGCCATATTATAGCTCATGCTCATTACAGCTTCGGAAAGCGGCAGGTTGTATTGCTCAAGAGTTTCAAGACTCACTACGCGGCGGGATTTACGCTTTCGGCCAACTTCGGTTTCAAGGTTCTGCCGCTCTTCATGAAAGGCACGAACCTTTTTCATCTCTTCCTTGGTCTTGTACTTGATGAATATATAAAGGAACTCGTACTTTCTGACACCTTTGCGGCGAACTGGTTCGTAGTCGAACCAGAGGTCCGTCATTTCATTGATTTCGGCTTTGACAGGTGCAAGAATGTTCTTTTCAAAATCAGAAAAGACCTTATATTTTTCAGAAACAGTTTTTTCTCTACTGAATTTGGGCTCAGAGCTGCTTTCCGTCTTTCTGCTCTTTTTACTGCGCAGTATTTCATCTTTGGACGGCATGGAAAGCATTCCTTTGAATTCTTCCATGTCAAAGACTTTGTATTTGTAACCCTTCAGCTCATTTTGCTTGTCTGGGAATTTACGAAGCACAGCTTCCGTGACTGGTTCGAATATCACGCCGTTCGTGTAGTTGTATTCTCTGGTTCCGTTATCATAGGACAACACAATCTCATAGATGCGCATCGAATAGGTGCTTTGCATCGTGAGCAAATACTCAATACTATAAGAAGTATAATTGCTTGTCAGCTGTGCGATGTCTTTCCAGATATCTGGGTTAAAGCGCATCTGAATGGTTTTGTCTTTGAAATTAACGCGAGAGCCCTTGCTAATCCAAGAAATGGTTTTTAACTGGTCCGGCCCGTCGGGAACCCAGAAGGTACGGTTTTCCAGGTTTTCTACAATCTGCTGTAGATGCGGTTTATAACCGCTGCGCATGATGTCTACGCCTGTAAGCTTTGAAAACTCCTGGAATGTAATGGTGTAATATTTCGATGCATCTCTATCATTACGCTGGTCGATTTTGGATAGCATAATCAGCAAAATCTTTTGCTCATTTCGAGGCAATGAATATTTTGTCTTTTGAATCAAGTCATTGCTTTTCGTGATAATAGACTTATTGAGCGCTTTAACCTCGGGTAGTTGAGCCAATGCCATCTGTTCTTGAACTTCCTCATTACTGAGAACTTCACCAACAACTGACTCAACATTATCATTAGCTTTTGCGTTGCTGTCTTTCTTTTTCATCGTTGATTTGAGACAAGCCAGATGGCTGCTCAGCCTTTCTTTTAATATGCAGCAAACCATCAAAGAAAGCTTTTCCTAAAAATGGTTACACTACGTACATTATAATTTAGTTTACAACAAATGTCACATAATGTCAAGGTTCTATTGATTAGAATTACGATTCTCTTATTTCTTTTTAGATGCAATTTATATTTTATTCTTTAATTACTTATAATTTATTATATATAGAAGAAACGGAGGTTATTTTGCTTGTAAAAAGAGTTTGTTTTGCTCTTCACGGGAGCTTGTTTTGTGTTTCGGAGTAGATTGTTTGTTTTGGGAACAGAGCTTTATTTTGGTTAACCTGCGAAAAGAACCTCTGTTTGACTCGAAAAGAACCTCTGCTTTTGATTGTGAGTACAAGCTTATCCTGAATAGAATTATTTCAAAGCTATTTCTTCGCATAAATGGCGGAGAAAAAATGCAACGTAAATAATCTCCGTTATGCAATGTCGGGTTCTTTGACTAGCAGGGGAGGGGAGAACTGGTACGACTCGGAACAAAAATGATGGGTCAGACTATAGTAGCATTCCAGCAGCGGTCTTACATTGAAGAAAGTATTGACAAAAGCGAACGTAAATAATCTCTGTTTTAGTCGTAGCACTCGGTCAAGTATCATTACCCAAAAATGCAACGTAAATAACCTCAGTTTTGCAGTGCATCACGCTTGAGACTTTATATGCTTCTGGAAAAGTTCTTTAACCACGCCAGAGACAAAAACGTAACGTAAATTATCTCCGTTTAAGAAAGTGTGAAACTTCCAAATTTGTGGTGGTCGGTCTGACTTACGCTAATTTCTCATGAAAAAACAACGAACGTAAAGAACCTCCGTTTGAAATGACTGATGCTTTGCTCGTTCAACCTCAAAATCTAATAAAAAGAATCTCTGGTAAATGCTTACAGCAATTCCTAACAGAACAGCTACCGTACCATGCTCACACAGGGCTGCTTATAATATAATAGTTTGTTTTATGGCAAATGTCATTATTCTATGGGTCAAAAAAACATCCAAAATGGACAATGATAAGCATATTATACAAATAGTAGACGCAACTCACAAAAAAAGGTAATGTATCAAAGGAATCGGAGATTATTTACGTTGCAAATTTGGTTCAGCTTCGCTGAAATAAAAGCACGTTGACACGATAATAATGCTGATGTGGAAACAAGAATGACGAAGCTATATAAGAGAAAATTAACGTAGCAGTTTTGAATTTGCACTTACAGATGAATACTGATGAAAACAGCTAAAAATGCATGGGAACTATGCGGTATAAATTACAACCTGTTAAATATTGTGTAATTCTACGTTCAGGAAATGTCATGAAGCGTTTGGGTAATTTGTAAGTTCAGAAAGTTGAACGTAAATAACCTCGTTTTACAATACAGCGAAAAATTAACGTAAATAACTTCTGTTTTAGAAAAAACGAGTCGAGAGTAGAGGAATGCCCAAAATCAATGTAAATAACCTCCGCCAAGCCGCTCTCAAAGTGACACTCCCGAAAACGAACGTAAAAAACCTCAGGTTGACGATACGCCTGTGAAAGAGTGAAGGCTGCCATCATATCCAGAACGGAAAGAAAACAATCTCCGGTTGGTACGACTCACAAAGTCAAGCTCACTTGATAGTAGGGGAGAGAAGGAGAGAATTGAATAATGACTGAGCTGGAAAGTAAAATTGAACGAAAATAACCTCTGTTTTATGGGGACTCTACAATACTTGGTTTGCCTCATCTCAGATAACCCGACTGTTGTAAAACCGAAATTAAAACGTAGATAACCTCGGGGTAATATATCGGTATTTCATTCTCAAACTATATTTCTGAGTGAATTGGAACGAAAATAATCTCCGGTTTAATTGCTCAGACACAAAAACACTGCAAACTAAAAACTGCACGTAAAGAACCTCCGTTTGCTTATGGAAAGGTTTATGAACAAAAGAAGAAGCTAAATACGAAAATAACCTCCGTTAAAGCTGGACCTGGATAGCACTGAAATTGTGAATTGCTAAACTGTGGGTAAGTATAAAGATGAGTGAAAACAATCTCTGTTATAGTCTCAACAGAAAAAGTGGAATGTAAATAATCTCTGTTTAGTTGAGCTGAATGGATTGGTTTGGAAAGAAAAAAAGTAACAGTGAGAACCTCAGAATACCACAAAGGCCAAGGATAATGTATTTATGCAAGTTTTTCTGAATGCCCACTTCGCCTGAGAGCAGCAAGAAAAGTCGATGTAAATAATCTCCGTTATGTTTATCCAAAGCAATTTTGAATTGCAACAACAGGAACGCAATAACAGGGACAAGAAAATAAATGAAATACAATAACAGGTACGCAAGTGATTTGCACATTGAAAGAAATTGTAATTGTGAAATGATAGTTAACAAAACAACAATTTGTTGTGACCAAAGTGCAGGAATGGTATAATTGAAGTATAAGAGTTTTCTTTTTACACCATCATCCGAGGCACACGAAATGCAGCTGACACAGAAATGGTTGAATGATACATTAGCAAAGAACCCTGCGCTGAGTATTCAGGTACAGGGAGGAAAAGACTGTGCCAAGGTCAGCAAACCTAAAGAGCCTAAAGTGACGCATCCGAAATACGGGAATCATAAGGTGTATGCGTATAAGGACGGCTTTGTGGCAGGGAACAAGGATGCAAAAGAGCATGGCAATATCGTGGATGTGTTTGACTCTACGAAAGAATATTGTCGGTGGTTAGATTTGCAGATACTTGAAAAGGGCGGAAGTATCACGGAGCTGAAACGACAGGTCCCGTTGACAATTCAGGAAGCATTTCAGTATGAGGGAAAAAGAATTCAGAAAATCGACTACCGAGCAGATTTCTATTATCGAGATAAAAATGGCACGGTCGTGGTAGAGGATGTAAAGGGATACGACCAAAAGAACGGCAAGTACATTCAAACCGAAGCTTTTCGCCTAAAGTGGAAACTACTCAAATCAAAGTATCCGGGTTATCATTTCGTGTTGTATTAAGGAGTATCAAATGGTTGGCAGTTATCAGACAATAACATATAACAGATATGCAGTACAAAGTGCGACAAAATTCAAGGCAAAAATCGTTGATATTCCATTCTGTGACCCTGAGAGCGGCTTTGCGATTCTTATTGCATCTCGGATAGAAGACGGTAAGAGCATTGTCCTCAAAGGCATTATTCCGAACCCTGTTGAGAATGCTTATATTACCTATCAAGGACACTGGGAACAAGATGCACGGCGGGGAACACAGTATGTCAAGGTCGAAAGCTCCGAGATTGACTATGAGGCGGGCGGCACAGATTCGATATATGAATTGCTGACCAGCGGATACGTACCGGGGGTCGGACCCGTAACGGCAAAGAAAATCATCAAAGCATTTGGTGCCGATTCCCTCAAAATAATCGAGAAAAGCCCGGAAAAGCTGACGGAACTGGCCGGAATCAAAGAAAAGGCAGCAAAGAAAATCCACGATGCCTATATTCATATCGCAAAAGACCAGGAATTGATTTCTTTTCTACTTCCCTTCATCTCAATGCAGAAAATCAATGCCGTTCTGAAAGAGTACGGGGACAGCAAGCAGGCATTAGCCGCCATCAAGGAGAATCCGTATTGCCTATATCAAGATGTCAGTGGCATCGGGTTTGCTGCATCTGACCGCATTGCGTTGGTCGGGCTGGGAATGGACAGGAAAGACCAGCGCAGGGTGGAAGCTATCGTGTTGCATTCGCTTGAGGTGCAGGCACAGATGGAAGGCCATTCTTTCGTTTGGCTGAATCAGTTGATGGCCTGCGTGGCAACGACCGTGGAAAAGGAACTGCACGAATCACGAATTCCTGAACAGTCAATACGAGATGCTGTGAATGGCGCGAGACGAAAAGGACTGCTGGTGGCAGAAAAGTCTAGCGGGAACGCAAGCGGAAAACCTCTCTTCTGCGTTTATCTGCGCCGATACTGGGCACTTGAATGCGACATCACGTTCCTTTGCCATACATTGCACCACTGCATGAATGCAGCGTGCGGCATAGTCTCGAAAGCCGATGTGGATAGAGCTATCCAGAACGTGCAGATGAAAGATGGCTTTCTGCTGGACGACACTCAAAAGCAAGCAGCATACACGGTGTATGGCAGTGACAGCCAGAACGTGACGGTAATCACTGGCGGCCCCGGCAGCGGTAAGACGACTATCATCAAAACCATCATTGAAGCGTTTATGGTTGCTAAAGGAAGCTACTATAAGGAAGAAGACATTCTGCTCTGTGCTCCTACTGGTCGAGCATCGGCAAGAATGCGGGAAGCAACAGGACACGCAGCATCCACGATTCAGTCAGCGTATTTTGGCTGCTTTGATAATGAAGCGAGTGTGATTGTGGTTGACGAATTCTCGATGTGTAACCTTGAAACGGCGCATATGGTATTCTCACTTGCTTCCCATGGCTGCAAACTGGTCATTGTGGGAGACCCTGACCAGCTTCCTGCAATCGGAGCGGGTAACGTTCTTCGGGACTTGATTGACAGTGGAGAAGTGAATGTATGTAAGCTCTCCTCCTGCCATAGAAATATGGGCGCGATTGTAGAGAATGCAATACACATCAATGCTGGTGAGCAGACGAGTACTTTCAGACAAGACGAATCGTTCTTGCTGATTCCGGCCACCAAAGGTATGGAAATCAGAACAACAGCGCTGTTCAACTACTTTCATTTCGTTCGAAAATATGGCGAAGTGAATGACCTGGACAATAGACATGCGGAGGATGGAATTCGTAAAGGTGTTCAGAATATATGCCTGCTTACACCGGTCCGTAAAAAGGGAAGCGGGTATATTTCTGCAACAGACCTGAATCTTTTGATTCGGGATAAGCTTAATCCGGCAACATATGAAAACAGCGGATTCATTGAATCCTTGAAAGGCGTACCGGAACAGGGATTCGATTACCGAATCGGTGACCGCGTGATGTTGTGCAAGAACCATAGAGGCAGCTTTGTAAACGGTGATATGGGTTTCATCACGAGCTTTGAACCGAAAGCCCTGGGCCAGGATGGCGCGATGATTTGCAACGCCTATACAGTAAGGTTCGATAACCCTTGCGATGTGGATGGCGAATGCTTTGAGATGATTGTCAGCAGAAAGACGATGCAATCTGAATTTGCGTTGGCATATGCGATGACGGTTCATAAATCACAGGGTTCTGAGTTCAAGGCAGTCGTGGTGGCGTTTGATACTGGCTGGAAACAGCTGCAGCAGCGAAATCTTCTGTATACCGCAGTGACTCGTTCGAAGAATGAGTGCAGAATTGTAGGCAATATGGACGCGGTCGATGTGGCAATCGATACGAACGACATTGAAAACCGCAACTCATTGCTCAAAAATAGGTTACAGCACTATAACAACGAAAAATACCTTGACATTCACATGACGAATTTTGGAACTTCCGGAACAGATTGTTTTACGGAATGACAGAGGAGTAAACGATATGGCTAACATGCCGTTGACTGACATTGGTATTACGCCGCGAAAAGCAAGTCAATTTGCTAGTAAGGGAATTGAAACGGTGACAGACTTGCTCGGGTATTATCCGACCAAATACTTGGATTTCAGGAATCCTATCTCGTTTGCGGAAGGAAAATATCATCAAGGAGAGCATGTTGCCATCAAGGGTAAGGTCGTGAGTGGCCGAGTGATTGATGGCAAGCATTACATGCTGCGCCTTACGGACGGGAACACTTTTTGTACGGTATTCTGGTTCAATCAACCGTTCCGCACACGGCAGTTTTCAGTCGGCGACGTCATTGCGCTTGGCGGAGTCGTTTCCTGGAACGAGCAGTACAACAACATGACAATGGCAACGCCTGACTTTGTCACGACGGATATCGCGTCAGCTTTCTCTATCCAGCCGGTTTATCGGAAAATCAAAGGAATGTCGGTGGAATACCTGGAAGATGCCATTAAATTGGCGATGCCTTATACCAGAGAATGCTCGGCCGAAACCTTGAGCCTGGCTCAGATGCGGGCGCTGCGAGTTCCGCCGATTGCTGAAGCCATTCACATGGCACATCAGCCGACCGATGAAAAGGAAATCAGGCTTTCCCGAAAACGCAGAGCGGTCGATGTGTTGTATCCGTTCTGCTATGAGCTGGAAGCAAAGAAAGCAGAAGCCGCAAAGGTGTCGTTCTGTCGAATTAAGAGTACGCGGGACGTTCTGAACAAGATGCAGGGAGTCTTACCGTTCAAGCTGACAGAGGACCAAAAGAACGCTGCTGAACATATGCTCACCGAGATGGAACACGGAGAACGTGTGGATACCCTGGTTCAGGGTGATGTAGGCTGCGGTAAAACGGTCGTTGCTGAGATTTGTGCATTAGCTATGGCAATGAATGGGTTTCAGTGTGCCGTTATGGCTCCGACTGTGGTTCTTGCCACGCAGCACTATGAGGAGTTCTCGAAAATCCTCGGCTCGTTCGGGTACAAGACGGTTTTCCTGCGCAGTGGCATGAAAGCAAAAGAAGAGAAATCGGTTCTCGAAGAGATTGAGAGCGGCAAGGCTCAAATCATTGTTGGAACGCATTCTGTGATTTCCGGGAAGGTCAAGTATCATAAGCTGGGTTTAACGATTGTAGACGAGGAACATCGGTTCGGCGTTGAGCAGCGTGAAGCACTCAAGCAGAAAGCAAAAGACGGCGTTCACAATGTCAGCATGAGCGCTACGCCAATCCCGCGCTCGTTGGCGAACACTTTGTATGGGGAAGGCACCGAAATCGTCAATATCCATACGATGCCTGCCGGGCGCAAGCCTGTAAAGACCATTATCTGGTCTAATGAAAACAGCTGCTATAAATCCGTATACAATCAAATCAAGGAAGGTCATCAGTGTTATATCGTGTGCCCTCTGATTGAAGATTCGGATTCGGAAACTCTGGAAGGCGTTGATTCGGTTGAGACGACCTACAAAAAGCTGACAGAATGGTTTAAGCCTTACCCGGAAGTGACAATCAAGGCAATCTCCGGCGACATGAAAGCCAAAGAAGTTCAGGAAGGAATTGAAGCATTCGCTCAAAATCAGGCTAACATCCTTATCTCTACCACGATTGTTGAGGTTGGCGTGAATGTCCCGAACGCTACGGTCATTGTTATCAAGAACGCGGAACGCTTCGGATTGGCACAGCTGCATCAGCTCAGAGGGCGTGTTGGACGCAGCAGCTTGCAGAGCTATTGCGTGCTTCTGTCTAAGGACAAGGAGAATGAGCGCTTAAAGACTATGGAGGCGACCAATGACGGTTTCAAGATTGCTGAAAAGGACTTGGAACTGCGTGGGACCGGTCAGATTTTGGGCGTTAAGCAGAGTGGCAAAGACGCGGTGATGGAGATGGCTCTAAACTATCCGCAGCTTTATCAAGCAGTAAGGAAGCAGGCGGAAATCCAGTATAAAATCGACCATCCGATGGGTTGACCCTGCTTGCGAGTCGCAGATAATAAAAATGTGGATATACCACATATTTGCTATTCGTGATTCGTTAGGAGGTAATATACAGTTGTTTGGAACAAAGAAATCACAAACTCAGCCGGAACCGGTTGAGACTATCGCAGCTCAGGAACATAAGCAGAGCATTGGGAATCAGGTGATGGAAGCATTGGGGGTTGGCGAGAACGGAACCGGGCTCGATGAAGAATCTGAAATCATGATGCCGAAACAGAATCAGCGGCAACTGGAAGCGGAGGGTGTTGTGAAGGAAAGCGTATGTGTCATTTCCAAAGATGCAGTTATCGGCGGAGGCATCGATGTTAAAGGTGATTTGATGGTTGCCGGAAAGGTAATGGGTCATATCTCTGCATCGACTGTGACTTGCGTTGGGGAAACCAGCTACATCGAAGGGAATGTGACTTGCAACAAGCTTCGGATGCACGGCGGTAAAATCAAAGGTCATGTCACGGTGCGTGAGAAGGCTGACATCAATGGTGAAATCAACGGCGACATTGAATGTCTTTCTGAACAGACTGCGGCTTTTGGCGAACATGCGGTCGTGGCAGGGACTTATATCCGGTGCAGCATGTTGAAAGTCGAACCTGGCGCTCAGATTGCAGCAAAGATTGAAATGAAGAAACCGAATGCACTTCCGGCATCCACTGGCAGCAGTGAGACGCGGCAGAGAAGTATCCGGATTCCGAACCAGACTCAAGCCATTAGCTCCTGAGTAAATCAAATCACAATCACTTGGAGGAAATAACAGTGAATAAACTGAAATCCATCTGGCAGATTGAGGATTTGCGAAAAAAGATTCTCTTTACGCTCCTTCTCATTCTGGTATTCCGCCTTGGATGCAGCATTCCGGTTCCGTTTGTATCCAATACCGCATTGGATTCGATGTTTTCCAATGACAGTATCTTCGGATACATGAACATGCTGTCTGGCGGTGCTCTTTCTCGATGCGCGTTCTTTGCGTTGGGTGTGAGTCCTTACATTAACTCGTCCATCATCACTCAGCTTTTGTGCGTGGCACTCCCAAGCTGGGAAGCACTGCAAAAAGAAACAACTGGAAAAGACAAACTAGACGAGTACACCAAACGAATTGCTCTGGCAATGGCTGCAATCATGAGCATCGGCTATTACTTCGTGCTCCGCAATTACGGAGCTCTTGAGTATACGGCAGGGAAAAGTGGGTTCTTCGCGGCGGTTGTTATTATGGCAACTTTCCTTGCAGGGTCTCAGCTTTCTGTCTGGATTGGCGGCCGAATTGATGAGTTTGGAATTGGCAACGGCGTTTCAATTCTGATTTTTGCCGGTATCGTGTCTCGCTGGACCGACATCAACACGATTGCCCATAACATTGCCGTTCAGGTCGAGAGCGGCAACTGGCTGTACTCTCTCGTGGGTATCGGGATGGTAGTTGCAATGCTCTTCGCCGTGTGGTTCGTATCCTACAGTGATGGGGCAGAACGTCGTATCCCCGTTCAATACGCAGCACGTAAATACAATGCAAGAGGCCAGGCTTCTTATATCCCCGTAAAGCTCTTGATGAGTGGTGTGATGCCGATTATCTTTGCTGGCGTTATTATGAGTATCCCGGCAACGGTAGATATGTTCGTAGACGCCACGAAGCACGTAAGACTTCATACGGTCCTTTCTGTATTCTCTTCCGGCAACTGGATTTACTATGCCGTATACGTTATCCTGATTGCTCTTTTCAATTTCTTCTATATCGAGATTCAGTTTGATGCTGTTTCGATTTCCAGCAACCTGCGCAATCAAGGCGGCGCAGTGCCCGGATATCGGCCCGGTCCTCAGACAACCGAGATGCTGAACAAAGCATTACACAAAATGGCACAGACTGGTTCCTTTTATCTGGCCATCATTGCTCTGATGCCGATGGTGCTTAGTTTAATCAGTGGAACTCAGATTTCTTTTGGTGGTACAAGCTTGATGATTATGTCCAGCGTGGCGCTTGAGGTTGTGCGCAGCATGGAAGGATATCTGACTGTGCGTCATCATAAAGGATTCTTGGGATAAAGGGGGAAAGGCAAATGAGCATTATCGAATTTATCTTGGGCCTTGTGGTATTGGCAGCCAGTCTTGTCGTGAGCTGTGCATGTTATATTGTCAAAAACGAAAAGGGTGGCTTGAACGCGGCTCTTGGCGGTGCAAGTGACTTTATGACGACTCGCCGGAATGACAACAACCTGAAAGTAAACAAGTTTGTTGTAAAGGTTGGCGTTGTGCTCACTATTGCGATTCTGGCTCTAACAATTATCGGTGCCCACTTTTAAGGAGAAACGCTGTGAAAAAGAATGAAATTCGGTCGATTCCGGCCAAGGTAGCCGATACGCTGCATCCGTCAAATGTGACTTGGCTTAGCGCTAAGGAAACTACAAAGCGTACGGGTGTGATTCTTTGTGTGGTTGCTGCGTCAGCTGCTTTTATGATGTTGGCGGATACGCTGTTTGGCGCAATGCTGAGATTTGCAATTTAAGGGGGCACAAGGTATATGAAGAAACTGATGGCTGCTATGCTGTCGTTTGTTATGGCTATGATGCTGTTGGCGGGGTGTGCGTCCGCTAGTACGGATAATACGTTCTCGGACCCGATGCAGCAGGTTTCACTGTCCAATGATGAGATGCTTACGTCTCTGAATAATGCGACCGCAGCACTGCAGGAAAATATCAATAAGACGGATGATTCCGCAAAAGTTGAGCTGGTGGTTGCGGATGACGGAAGCTGTTCCGTCTATGCGTCCGGCAGCAACACGGAAAGACAGGAGCTGTGCAAAGCCGATTCCGTTAAAGCGATGTTTGAAATTTACTATGAAAACAACTGGATTGATAAAGATGGAAATGTCAGTTCAGCAGGGTGATTTGCCACAGGAGGAGAATACAATGAAACGTTTGTTTGCGGGAACACTCGCGCTTGTAATGACATGCGGGCTGCTGTTTTCTGGGTGTGGGAAACGGATGACCCCCGAGGAAGAGGCAGCGTCTCAGGAAGCCGCCATTTCTCAGCAGCTGCAGGATGAAGAGAACAAGACTGGCTTGAAACGGCTTATCAGCAACAATTTGACTGAGTATGAGCAGCCGGTTCATGATTTTATCGAGGGCCTGCAGGATGGGGATGCTGAGAAGACGGCAATGGCACTCGGCGTTCCAAACACCTTCGGAGAAAAGCTTCAGGATTGGGTCGTTGTCAATGACTTCGAGACGTTCCAGAAAACGGATATGACCAATATCTGCTTGAACTCTGCCAAGGAAGGCTCGAAAGCAGTTATCAATGTGTTTATGAAAACTCCGGGTGAAGTTACGGCTGATACATCCCCGGACTATACATTGACAGCAGAATACACGAACGGTGCCTGGGTCCTGAACCCGCCAACAGGAATTCTTACCGATTACTCTTTCACTGTTCCGAACAACAAGGTGAGCTTCCAGGAAACAGACCTCTCAAATTACACGGCAAAGAACGCTGAAACCGGCGTGTGGACTGTTACGCTACCCCGCGCTCTGGACCTCGACAGCGATGCTGCCTATGTGATTTCTACGGATATGGGCGACTTCAACGGCCGCGTCTATCAGATTGCCGCTGATGGAAATAAGAAGCAGATGCTGCTTGCGGATATCGATTCCGATACAAGAGACGCTTATCAGAGCAAGCTCTCTGCTGTCATGAAGGAAGTCTATCGTCTCCTTTCCATTGGGGCAGGGGAGAGCGACTTCTCAAACGTTCTGCTGGATTCCAATGAAATCTCGAACTGTGTTCCGGAACCAGTTGACAGCGATGATGATGTGGAAGCAATTCAGGCTAACGCTGACAAGAAAGCCCTCGGCGCATCTGTTACGTCAATTACGGTAACGCCCGATGATACGATTGAAGGATACCCGGATGCGTATACCTATCGGCTTGACGGGAACGACGGCGTGAAGATGAACGTAAAGATGAAAGTATCTACAACAAACGGCGATGCACATATGAAGGCAACGATTGGTATGCGCATCATCAATGGTGCTTGGAAAATCGTGTCGATTGATTCGAAGCGCGATATCTTTACAGGATTGTCTGTGCTTGACCCTGAATGGTGATTTTGTATGAGATATGCGATTCGACAGGATAGAAAGGTTCGGAAACCGCTGCCTGGATGCCAGCTGACGGAAACCGAGTGGTTGGCGTGTTGGGATACGCTGAACAAGGGCATTGAATCCCAGGATGACGAGACAATCCAAAAATCTAAAATGCTGGTTCGGAGCGCAATCAAGAAAATCTACACAGAACGGTATCCAAAATCCAAGAAATGTGTTGTTTGTGGTGAGACTTGCGGAACATCAGGACTTTGCAGGAAATGCTGGCGTGCTCTCTCAAATAATGCAGTACTGAGGTCAGAGGGACATACACAAAAAGACCGCGTTGCAAATCAGCAGGGGCCTTGCATCGTATGCGGTCGGACACCGGTTCTTTGCCGGAAAGTGTGCAATCGCTGCTACGCCAAGATGCGTGCCCATAAATTTACCACGACAGAACAGCTGATGGAATACATCAGGGATAAGAAGCAAAAGAAGTAAGGCAATCAAAGCAAATTGAAGGTGAACGAAGATGATTGACTGTAATTTGGGCCCGGATTTCAAATCCTGTTTTCTGGGACATAAACAAAGTGAATATGGTAAAACGTTCACCGTGAGATTAGCAAAACATATGTGTTATGAGGATGCACGGCTTGTTCAGCATTTCGTGAATCAGAAAGCAATGCGGCAGTGGATTGATGCTGTCACGGATTTCTGCGAAGGGAATAATGTGCTGCGGGACTGCCTTATCGGGATGACGGCATGTTATGTCGATTACTTCACCAAAGAACGTGGAACGACATCTGCCAAGGCAATTATGCAGCAGCAGACCAAAAAGCTGGAAAGCATCCTGAACGGAACCTACGTTCCCGAAAAAGCCGAAGCTGAACCGTTTGCTTCCAACCCGGACCTCAAGTCTAATATCAGCCTCACTTCTCTGATTGTTGATGTGGATGCAGAAAACATGAAGTTTGTTCCACCGCCAGTCCCGGCCTTGTCAAAGTGTGCGAATTGAATAGGATGAATATTGTAAGATAGATAACAATAGTTTTCTACCAAAAATAATATTCACAACCCGTAAGCGGATTCTCTATGTATGTAGAGAGTCCGCTATTTTATTTGTTTACACAAAGAAAGGACGGACAAATTATGCAATTCTCAGAGAACCAGAAATACTATCTTAAACGCTTCGCAGCTCTTCATATGCCGGAGATAGACCGTAAGGCTGCCTATGTGCGCCAGGAACTCAAAACCACTTGGATGGCGGTAGACACTACATCCGTTGCGGATGGCGTGGTTTATGTCTATCACAATAAGGAGTACAAGCATATCGAGGATATTGTGGCTGATGTCCTGAATATTCACGGTGATTCAGCCAAAATCATGCAAATCAACAATTCTCGGCTTGCGTGCGAATTACCGACATTCGTAACGTGGGAAAAGGCTGAAACCCTCTATACGATTCCGGGAGACAAAGAAAAGCGCGAAATCGTGACATGCATGGACTATCTTTCTGTATATGGAATCAACCCGGATGAGGTCTATGCAATGCAGGTAAAGAAATCCTGGATGACAACGGGAGTTTCGTTTGACCCCGAAGCTTCGATGGAAAGCGGAGACAGGACCGTTGCACTACCGTTTGACGACAACAGTGACATGGGCGCTTATTATGACGTTCTGCAAAGTCTTGGAAATGCGCTGCTCGTAGAAGACCGGAGAAACATCCATTGCAGCATCACGTATTCTATTCATAACATCGATACGCTGTTCGCTATCTGGCGCGATAAGCCCGGGCTCGAAATGAGTGTCGGATATGCCGAATACCATGTTGACGGAACATACTTCCCTGGTGACTATCTGCTGACTGTGAAAGCCAGCGGCGCAATCAATGAATTCGGTAAAGAGCAGTATAAGGCAAAAGCCACGCTGTTCTATGAAAATATGATTGTTGACAGCGTTGATTATCCGTTTGGAAATGACCGGCTGACGAGCGTTACTACCTCGCCGAACGCGGTTGACAACTGGGCCAAACTCTTCGACTATGCCCGGTATTCGCTAATGCAGAAAATGCAGTCCAGCAATGCTGCGGTGCGCAGAAACGCTTGACGCTGCGTGCGATATCCATACAATGAAAAATGTACGATAGATAACATCTACTTGGCACACTTGTGCTCGTACGATTCACAATTCGCTTAAAGGGGCGGACTTCCCATCTCGGGAGGCCCGCCTCTTTTTGCATTATAAGAAAGGGAGCTTTTATTATGACAACGAAAGAACAATTCATTGAAATGGCAAAAGGCATCACCCGCCCTGGTATCGACCAAATGATGGCATGGCTGGGAACAACCGATTTCTACACTGCACCTGCAAGTACCAGGTTTCATGGGGCTGAGGAAGGCGGCCTGTGTGCGCATTCCATCACCGTTGCAAAGCGGCTTTTGGAAATTGCGGACTTGTGGGCACCCAATCAGTATTCCCGTGATGCGCTGCTTACCGTTGCGCTCTTCCACGACCTGTGCAAGATTTCCACCTATACGGTGAGCACGCGCAATGTGAAGGATGATACTACTGGCCAGTGGACCAAAGTCCCGTTTTACAAGTTTGAACCGAAAGATTCTGTCGGCTGTGATAGTCACGGAAGTCTTTCCTGTTACCGCATTATGGCAACCGGAATGCCGTTGTCCATGGAAGAATTCGCTGCGGTGAATAATCATATGGGCGTTTCGAATGCGGCAAATGCAAATACTGTCTGGACCTGCTATGAGATGCACCCGCTGTCTTGGCTACTGCATGTGGCGGATGAGGCGGCTACCGCACTTGACAAAATCTAACAGAACATCACAATGCTGCTCTTGGCAACAAGGGCAGCAACTTTTTTAGGAGTGAAAACAATGAGCCGAATTGTGTATTTGGAATGTAGGGAAGACAATCATAATAAGTTCTATCTGATGACCGAAGACCCTACCGGAACAACTTTTGTAGCACGGTGGGGGCGTATCGGTACGGAAGGTAGCTTTTGCATGTACTCAATTTCTTATTGGCACAAGAAACTTCATGAACGTCTTAGTCACGGCTACGTGGATAGGACACAGGATTATCTCGATGGAAAAATCAAAGACTCGGCCGTATGGACGGGAGTAGGTGAAGCCAAGTACAAAATGTCTGGCACTCGCAAAAATTGGCTGGGGCATGAGCTCTATAAGATTGTTGCAGTCAAAACATTTGAGACCGTTGAAGGCTATGAAGTTCAGGCCGGAGAAACTGGCGGATGGATTGAAAAACCTGAAAATCTCGACCAGGACGGCCAGTGCTGGGTTGCTGACGAAGCCATTGTCTTTGGCGGCTTTGCCTGCGTGAAAGACAATGCACTCGTTGCAGATAATGCTGTTTGTGAAGGCTCGGTTTGTGAAGATGCCGTTGTACGCGGTGAAGCTTCGATTAAGAGCAAAGCAATTTGCATGGGACATTCCCTTATCTGTGATTCTGCTATCGTTAATGGAATCGTAAGAGGATATGCAACGGTTGCAGAAAAGGCAAACGTTAAAGAAGGCACCCTCGTTGAGGGCGATACTTATTACATTCAAAGTTAAGGAGAAAATATTATGAAAAAGAATAAGAAAGAAAATATCATCGTCAATGTGGAGAATGTCAAGACACGGTCTGGCTGGAACGGTGTAAAGCCGTATACCCGGATTCACACGCCGAAAGTCGTGTATACCCGGAAAGGCCGTCGTAACGGGAAGGAGGCTCTCGTATGAGCAAAACTTATTGGAGTCAGCGTATCGAAGAACTGGCAAATTCTGAAAAAGCTGTACCGGATACTGCATTTTTCACATCGGAAGCGTACCGCAGCTACACAGAAACCGCAGCAAAGGATATGATTACCGGTGTCTGCGGATATCTGAGAAGATGCGGATACAGCATTTCCGAGATGGAAGAAGACAGACGCGTCAATGCGTTGGCGGTTGAAATGCTCCGAAATCCGGAGATAACCGCGTATACCGATGGTTACAATATCTGCATTGGCACAAACAACAGTCTTGTAACGTCTCTGGATTCAAGAGAACTTCGGCACTACGCAATTCAGGGATTTCGCGTTCATGAAGTCGCTCATATTCTGTTTACGGATTTTCCGACCCTGAAAAACTGGGTTGGGCATTTGAACCAGGGAATCTGGTGGCCGAAAATTCCGGACCGTGCATCTGAAAAAGATGGAGCGGAATTGACAAAACGACTGAAAAAGCCGAGATTCTGCAAACCATTCGTTTCTATTGCACGCAACATTGAAAATGCTCTGGAAGATGGTTTCATTGAACGGGAAATTCAGGAAATGTACGGGGGCCTTGCAACCACTGAGCTGGCAACTTTGGACGAAGTACAAATTTCTGAAAGCGTTAGCTTTGGCAAAATGCTCAAGCAAAAATGTTCTCCGTTCGAAGCCATGCTCAACCAGATTCTGCTGTACGCCAAATACGACATTACGATGGATGAAGGTATTCCGGATGAATACGTTCAGACATTGGAAGACTGCGTCTTTGTGATTGACGATGTCAAGTACGAGCGCAATCCCCAAAAACGTCTCGAAGGTGTCAACGAGATTTGCTGTATTTTGTATCCTCTGGTTGCCGACTTAATCAAAGAGCTGGAAAAAAAGCCAAAGCAAAAGAAAGGCTCCAGCCAGGAAAACAGCAAAAGTGGGTCTGGTATTTGTATGCCCGGTCAAGCACAGGGCAGTAGCAATGACCAGTCCCAGTCTCAGCAGGGGAACGGCAATCCCCAGTCTCAGCCCCAGGTCCAAAACCAGCAGGGAAGTAGCAATTCTCAATCTCAGCAGGGAAATGCAACGTCCGATGGCGGTGCTGATTCCAATTCTGGTGCAGGTGGAACTGAAAACAATGCGGATTCTGATAAGGAAGCGGGAGAAAGGCTTCAGAAGGCTCTGGAAAAGATTGAGCAAATTGCAAAGGATGCTGCTAAAAGAGCTGGCTTGACGGAAGGAAAGAACCAGAACTCGGAGAGCATCACGCATAGCTCAGCTCGGTCCCAGGAAGCTAAGGACCGCAATAACGGGAAACAGAACGCTAAAGCTGCTCAGGCGTCTGACAAGAGTAATTCTAGTGTTCAGTCGTCTGGTAAAGGCGGTTCTTCCGGTACACCTGACTTGTCTGCTGCAAAACGGGACATCAATTCGATTGAAAATGCCCGCAAGAAAGACGCGGCAACGGAAAAGGCAAATCGGGAAAAGAACAATGAACTGAATGAGGAAGCTCGACACATCAGTTCTGAAATCGGGGCCAAAGTTACGGTTGACCGTGCGCAGGAAGTGAGTAAATCGAATGTCGCTGTTTACAACGAACTTTCGAATGACTTGCTTGTTGTGACGAAGAATCTGGAACGGCGGCTCAAAACCATGATTCGCGATGAGGAAAATGACGATACTGTTTCCGGTCTTCCCATGGGAAGCCGGGTGGAAGCTCGTCTGGCTTATCATCGGGATGGCAAGATTTTCAGCCGCAAGAACTTTCCTCGTGACAATCCACGTCTTGCTGTCGGTTATCTGTGCGATGAATCCGGCTCCATGCGCGATGATGCGATTGAAGCTTCGATTCGTACTGGTATTATCATTCAGGACCTCTGTTACCGAATGGAATTGCCCTGCTATGTGTGCGGATTTACAACGTCTGGTTTTGGTCTGCAGATTATCAATTATGTGGACCAGGATATAGACGGGAAGGATAAGTACCGCATTACCGGTATGCAGTCTCGCTCTGGTACTCCGACAGGACCCGCGATGAAGTATATGGCTCAAAAGCTCAAGAAGGAAACTGCTGAAAAACGGCTCCTGATTGTGAGCACTGACGGTTGTTCTAATTCTGGCCGTGACGGCATCCAGAAAACCATCAAAGAACTTTCCCGTTACGGAATTTTGGTTGTTGGTGCTGGTATTGGCTCTGCCCGTGCTCAGGTAGAAAATGAATTCGGCAAAAACTTTATTGATATTGGGAATCTTGAAGCGATGCCTCAGATTTTGTGCAATATCGTAAAGCGTAATCTCGCATAACAATTTTCGCACGGTGTTTGTATCTGAAAAAGGTATGAATATCGTGCGATTTTTGTATTATAAAAATAAAAAGGAGAATCAACCAATGAAAAACGTTTATACCCTGAAATGCACTCAGCATGCTCCTGAATACAAGGAAAACAAAGAAATTATCGAATACGAGGACACGCTGGAGAAATATGAGTCTGTGACCTCGGAAGAGTATATCAGAAGCCGCAAAAGGCTCACCGATAGAATCTGTAGCGCTGCACTTCCCGATAGACTCCCATACAACTATTGCATTGAGCGCGATGACAAAGAGCAAAAGGGGACGGTGTACATGACCGGCGCTTTTGCCACCAAACTAGCGGCATTGGCTTATGGCTTGTCTGAGTGGCTGCTCGAATATTATGCGGGTACAATGTGCTTCATCCATCTCGATTTCGATAATTGCGACGCTCTGACGGATGTGCAGGTGTTGCCGATTGCCACCACGTTCTGAACGAGGAGGAAGGCGACCTGTACGACGTGACCTGGAAGCGCTATGCTGAAACCGCAGCAAAAGACCTTGTTCCGAAGAAGGGGCTGAGCGACGAGAAATACGCCGCTGTATGCCGTTGCTTTGAGGAAAAGCTGTACGTTATCGTGTATCGCACGGCGGTGCTCCTCAAAAAGCATCCTGAAAAGCTGTGCCTGACCTGCCGCATTGAAACTGACATCTTCAACTTTGCGAAAATCGTGTTCAGTGAAATGCTTGCAGCCAAAATTCCGGCAATGTGTGGTGCTTAAAGTTTTCTGACTTGGGTGCTTGCACATTCGTGCGAAGTCAATAGAATAATAGCTGTACGATAGATAACAAACATCGAACGGGCATAATGCCTTTCGTACAATTCACAATTCGCTTAAAGAGGCGGACTTCCTGAGGAATCGGGAGGCCCGCCTCTTTTTGCATTATTAAAAGGAGTGCAAATTATGGAAACAAAAATCACACGCGAACAGGTTTTAGAGACTATGGCAAACGCAAATCAGGTGGAAGGCTTTGACCCCCGCCTGGTAACGACTTGCTACAAGGACGCAGATGGCAACGCCCGGATGTATTTGCAGGCTGAACCCGCCATGATGTGGTTCCGTCTGAAACATCCCGGTGGACGCCTGGAACAGATTGTCTATCGGGCAAATGACATGATGGCAACGGTTGAAGGCCGCGTCATCGATGAAAACGGGAACCTGTTGGCGAACGCTTTTGCCACCCGCTATCACGGCGATGACCAGTTCGGGAAAGATTACATTCAGAACGCTGGTACTGCCGCAATTCGCAAGGCTCTCGGCAACTGTGGATTCGGAACCCCTGCCAATGCGGAGTATATCGAAGGAGTTACGGTATGCCATGAAGCAGCGGAACTCACGGATGCTCCTGTTGACGATGGTGTGGAAACCAAGATTCCTGTCCCGCCTATCCCGAAAGAAGTTGTTGAAGCTGAAAAGAAGACTGCAACGCGGACTCGTAAGACAGCCAAAAAACAGGAACAGCCGAAAGAAGCTGCACCGGTTGAAACCAGTCCGCAGACTGAATTTGAACCGAAATCTGAACCGGCACATACACCGATTCCAGTTCCGCCTGTTCCTCGTGAGCAGGAAGCGGTGAAGGAGCCTAAGACGCTGGAAGAAGCCTTGAGTTTCAAGATTCCTTGCGGACGCTACGGCGGTCAGACCATGAAGGAGCTGCTGGACAGCGGCAATACAGCTGCCATCACCTATTTCTTGCGGCCTCTATTTACAGGGAAACCTGTTCAGGCTGCTGCTCGTATTCTTGCAGGTCAATATAACCTGTAAGGAATTATGAGTCGGAGAGGGGATGGTAAGAAAGGAAGAATAACAATGTTAAGTATGGAAGCAGTTCTTGGCGTCGTTAATGCCAAGACACGTGGAGGAGTATCTCGCACCGGTGAAATAGAAGTTCAATGTCCTATGGGAGTATGTGGCAATAAAAAGAAACCGGTGTATTTCTCTGTAAACTTAGAAAGAGGTCAGTATAACTGCTTCCATTGCTGCAGCGGATGTCCGTACAGTGGTGGAATAGTTGACCTATTTTGTCTGTTCAATGGACTTGACCCTAAGAAGCGGCAGGAAGCAAACAAAGCGTTGGCAAATGCTTTGGATGGTAAACCTGTCGAGTCAAGGGTTACGCTCAAGTATCAACCGGAACCAACGGTTGATGTCAAATCGGATGAAGAATTGGATAAGGTATACAGAGCAGTGTTGAATGAACTGACGCTGAAACCTGAACACCGGAACAATCTTCTCAAACGGGGCCTTACCAATGAGGTGATTGACAAATGCTTATATCGTTCCGTACCGGAACGCTGGGTAAGTGTCTTTGCCAAACTCAAAAAGCGAGGTATTTCTTTTGAGGGAGTTCCGGGATTCTATGAGAAGAATGGAAAGACTTTTTCCGCCTGCTCAAAATCAGGATTCTTCATTCCGTATTTTAACTCAAAAGGTCAAATTGTAGGGATGCAGATTCGATTTGACAAGGGTGACAAACGATATCTCTGGTTTTCGTCTGCCGGATTTCAAGGTGGATGCAGTGCCAGAAACATTGCGAGTTACGGTATTCCTGGTGTTATGCCGGAATGCAAAAAAGGTCAAATCGTGTATGTTACGGAAGGGGCACTCAAAGCTCACATTGCTTGTGAGCTGAGCGAGAGCCATGAACCGTACATAGCCCTTGCGGGAGTCAACTGCTTTAACCAATGGGAAATGACCTGTGAGTATCTGAAATCTCAAGGAATTACCCGCGTGGTGGATGCGTTCGACTCTGACCGAGAGAGTAATGAGCATGTTAAAAATGCACTTGCAAAACTTTATGAAATCGCGTCCCGATATGGTATCACGATGACTCGTTTTAACTGGGGCACGACATATAAAGGCGTGGATGACTATTACCTTGCATTTAAGCAGGGGAAAATATTCCGGCCTTTTGTTCCGAATATCACAAACGAGACAAACAGCATAAAGTTCGTGCCGTTTGTCCCGGTGAAAACAGCATAAGAAAAGGAAAATTATTATGGCTTACAATCAAAAAAATCAGAACACAAACAAAGAAGATGATTTCGTCATCTACCAACTTCAGGGACAGAAAAGTTTTCTGAAATTCAAGATGGACTGGGCGAATATTGGCAAGCTGCATTTGTCGTTTGTTGCCCATACCGGGCGGCAGAATGGCTGCAAGCAGACGGATTTTATCGAAGCGGCTCTCGATGTTGAGGGCAGTAGCGGTGCAATCTATCTTGCGGAAGCCGTCTTGAACGGCATGATGGGCCAAAAGCGTATCCAGGCAATCAAGAAAGCCAAGGAGACGCAGGCAAAGTATCCCGAGGAGCTCTTTGTGTACAACGGCGGAAGCCCGGCACGCAACGACCGTCCTGTGATGTGGCGGCAAATTTCGCTCATTCCTGGTACGAAATCGGCTTATGTGTTCCAGGCAGTGGAAGCAGAAGGTATTCAGAATCAGATGGGTGGATACCAGAAAAAGCCAGATGCGGAAGTCAAGCGCATTCTTGTCAGCTGCTCTAAGGAAGACCTGATTGGCCTTGCAGGGGCATTCAAGATGCACTGGACCGCATATCTGTCCAACGCAGAACGGTATACTCAGCACATGACGAATCATCGGGAAGCTCCGGCTGCAGCAAGTGACGCACCTGTTCAAGCTCCGGCACCCGCTGTAACACAGGCACCTCCTGCACCGGTTCAGAACGTCAACATCCCCGACACGGCCTACACCATCTACGATTCTATCGGTAACTGGATGCGGGTCGCAGGAACCCCTGAACGGGCTCTTGAAATGCTGCAGAATGCTATTACCACGATGAAGACCAAGGATGGTTATGTTCGTCGTGATAATAAGGAATATGAAGCGGCGAAGGAGATGATTCTCTCTGGAGCAAAGAAGGGATTCAATACCATTACTCTGTACAACGGCGATAAGGCTGTCCAGCTGTACGTGACGGTTTGCCCGTACGTCCTCTAATCACAGCAGCAGTGGTATCTTTTAACAGATGCCACTGTTTTTTTGTTTGTTGCTGAAACGTGCGAATTGTAGAAAATTAAAATAGGTGGCCAGACGAACGCAAAGGAGGCGATTATTATGTCGGCTATCAGTGATGTTGTGAACTATTTTCAATCTCTTTATCAATCTGGTGATATCAAGCTGGCTGTTGATATTGCATTGATTGTGATGCTGATTTGGTTTATCATGCGCGGCGTAAGTCGTTTGTTTGAGACTCTAGTTCTTGGAGCCATCACGATTTATGGCGTAAACATGTTTCTTAATTATATTGGCGTTACGGTTGACTATCAAGGACTGTTGAGCCAGATTGGATTCTATCTGAATCAATTTTTAACCTTCATCAATAACAATTTACCGAGGTGACATTTTTGGAAGAGAATAACATTGTGCTTTCCCGCACACAACGAATGAAAGATTTTGTGAAAAGTTGGGCACTGCCGGTCATTTGCTTTGTGGTGTTCTGGCTGATTTTCAAATTCGTCCTTATGACTTCCATTATCCCAACACAGTCAATGTATCCGACTCTTTCGGCACCGTGCTTTACGGTTGGAGTGAGAACGGACGTTTTGAACAAGTCTTACGAGCGCGGCGACATTGTTCTGTTTCAACGTGATGATGGTAACGAACGCTTTTATGCCAAACGAATCGTTGGTATGCCTGGAGATGTGCTGGAAATCAAGCACGGGCAGACATATATTAACGGTGTCGAATACGAAGAATCTTATTTGAACGAAACACCGGAAGACCTTGACTTTGGACCGTTTCAGGTTCCGGAAGACCATTATTTTATGATGGGCGACAACCGAAACAATTCGTATGATTCTCGGTATTGGGATGAACATTTCGTTCCGGCCAACAAGGTTATGTCTAAGGTGTATCTGCATTTTCATCTGGGACTTTCAGACAAAGACTCACAAGATGATATGGCTGTTCAGAAAGGAGAAAACTGATGGGTAACAACAAAAAGCGGGCAAAGAGCGCTGCTGAAAATCCGATTATTATCATTGCCGTTTTCTTGGTACTGGTTGCAATCACGCTGATTGCGAGCTTTGCTGTTGCGAAAGCCAACAAGATTGATATTACCGAGCTTGTTTTGAACGGTGATATTGAGCTTCAGGTTGGTGAAGAGGAAGCAGTTGGCTTCAATGTTGCCACCGCAAAGACCGAGGACAACGACAAGGTGGTTGCTGCTGTGAACCGAATGAAGCTGGTCTGGACCGTGGAAGATGAATCCGTCGCGGTTTACGATGACAGCGAAGGCGTACTGAGAGGTGTGTCTGAGGGTTATACCGTCTTAACTTTGGCTACCGAAGACGGTAAATTTTCTGATTCCTGCACTGTAACTGTTGTTCCGGCAGAAGCCGAGCAGACACCGGAATCAGCCGTAACAACAGCAGAAACGGCAAATCAATAAAGTGACTTGCTAAAGCGTGCGATACCCCTAATTTGTAACGTATGGCCGTTCACCATTTGGTGGGCGGCCTTTTTTGCGCTTCTTTTTATCTGGCAGCAGGGAAAATCTAGTTTTGCACTATTTTTACTTGCCCATTTATGCGAACCGAATACAATAAAAATTGTACGATAGATAACAAACATCGATACGGGCATAATGCCTTTCGTACAATTCACAATTTCGCTTAAAGAGGCGGACTTCCCACATTGGGAGGCCCGCCTCTTTTTGCATTATAAAAAAGGAGCGTAAGAATTATGACCACTACTATCAACACCACCACCACTACCAACAACAATGTAACCATGAACGCACCTGCCTCAGCAACTAGCGCGGTCGTCAACACAACCATCAACACAGCTGCCGTGACACCCAACTTAAAGGACCCCGACCTTGTGGATTTCACACTGGATGGGGCAGAAGCACAGTACAAGGCTGGCGAGTACGACAAGCTGCTTGCACAGTGCAAGCAGGACGCAGCAAATACTAAATGGCTTGAGGAGGGGATTCGTGACATTCGTTTTGAAGCGAGTCATGATGAACCTCTTTGTGCGGATGAATACGCCAAGCAGATGAAAGTGAGCGAGGAAGCGGTCCTTGATACGCAGCAGAACGCAGGGCTGAATCTGACCACCTGTATCGGCAAGAAGCCGGTAGGGGACAGTGCAGTCCGCAGCATTTGTGACAGAGGCATGATTGGCATGAACTGCTACGAACTGCTTCGCAAAGAACGCCGCGAGAGCTTGAAAGAGGTCTTGAACCTTATCCTGGCAGAACGGAAAGGTGCGGTACAGGTTAAGTACAGTTACGACAAGGTTCGTGCTGTGCATTCTGCCCGCTATGCAGCTATCGGAAACGATAAGCTCCTGAAAATCATGGACGATTATATGGACCAGAACTGGCCTGACCGTGAATTCGAAGGCGGCTATTTGTCTCATGAACTTATGAAAGTGGTCATCGACCTTGGAGCCTACAAGCAGCAGTTCTTCCGCAAACTTCCTTCTGGATTTTCTGCGGGGTATACTCCGGCAGTCATGATGATTAGCTCGGATGTTGCTGCATCTGCTGTACGCCTGATTCCGTGCTTGAATATGGGCAGCGGCATTGTGGCACCCATGGCTAAAGATGTGGCAATTCCGCATATCGGTGAAGACATTGCAGCACGAGTTACGAATGCTTTTGTGGCTTTGCTTGCGTATTTTGACGATGCAGCTACCGACCTGGATAAGCTGCGTAATGTTCCAATTCGCAACAGTAAAGCAGCGCTTGTTCGCGTTTTGAAAAGCGGTGGTATGCCGAAGCAGGAAGCACTGGAAGCTCTCGAAGGTTTTGACGCTTTGTATGGCGATATGCCTGTAACTGCTTTGGATATCTACTTGGCAGTATGCGATGCATACGCTGGTGTGGTTCGCAATCACACTCAGGATGCTAAGAAGATTTTCGCTGCCGCTGACTGCGTTGCACGCTGCGCTCGTACTCGCTGGAGCGATGTGGATATGCCTGGTAAGGAGAAGCTGTAATGGTAAAACCTAAAAATGTATTTATCCTGCTGGTTATAGCCGTACTTGTGTATGGCTTGTGCCGCTGACTTTGAAAGGAGAAACAACCAATGGCAAGCTATGATGGCACCAACAAATCCAGTGCGGGATGTGCGCAACATCTCCCGTACTGGGAAATCAATACTCCCTACACCAGGGAACTCTACAATGAGGCAATGGCCGAGGCAAGCCCGGAAGCAGTTAAATTCTGTAACCCGGACGGCTACAATGGTCCTGAAATCGAGGTCGATGCAAGCACCTTGACGGAGGACCAGTGGCAGGCACGGCGTGCAGACCATTTGGGCGGTTCTGACATTTCCGCTATCTTTGGCGCAAACAAATTCAAGACGAATCTTGATTTGTTCTACGCCAAGACTGGAAAGCAGCCGATTGTCCCGGAAGAAGAAACTTCTCAATCCCGGTTGAATAAGCTGTGGGGTCATATCTCGGAGGAGTATGTAGACGCTTGGCTGTCGGAACGGTATCCGTACAACGATATCATCACCGATACCAACATCTATTCCATGCCGGGAAAGCCTTATATCACGGCCAACATTGACCGTATGATGCGCAAGCCGGACGGCTCGTATTGCTTGGTGGAAATCAAAACTACGAGCTCGTTCAACAAGGCTGAGTGGGAGAATGGCAATATTCCTATTCCGTACATCTATCAGGTTCGCACTTATATGGCGATTCTTGGCGTTTGGGAATGCGTTGTGGTCTGCATGTTTGACCGCGATACGCTTATCGCAAATACCATCAAACGTGACCTTGATGAGGAGATGCGCATTATCCAGGGATGTGACGACTTCTGGCAAAACCATGTTGTCCCGCGTATCCCGCCCGAACCTCTTGGTGATACCAAAGCCCTCATGGATACCCTGCATCGTTATACCGGCGATGCCAACAAGTCTGCGCCCGGCATTTTGTTGGGCTCTGAATACGCAGAACTCTGTAAAGAGTATACGGACGCTTATGCTAAGTATAAGGCTGCCAGCGATGTAGCTAAAGGGTACGAAGCCCAGTACAAAAAGCTGGCAGTGCCTTTTGCGATGGCTATGGGCGTTAGTACCCAAGGGACTGTCATTGGTCCAGATGGACTCAAATGGCTTGTTAAGCTCACCCCCAAGATGAGCAACGCATCCATTGACCGGCAGAAACTCGAAGCATTGTACCCCGATGCTTTCAAAGCCTGTGACGTTCCCAGACGTGAAACGAGCCGGACATTAACGATAAAGGTGGTAAAGAAATGACATTACGAGAACATACTGGACGTACGGTCGAGTTTAAGCTGGTTGACCGTAATACCAACATCGATTTTGCAGAGGATTGGCTGGATGCCGGGGCTCTGCAGCGTGACACTGATGGAGCGTATCTTGTTGACGACATCGATTATATTCGCGATTACGCAAAAGATGCAATCAATGGATGCAATCCAGATGTAGAAGGCAAGTTGAATGCAAATTTATTTTGCTTTTAATTCGCTTTTTGCTTGACAGTGTATGCGGCCGGAGTAAAATGTTAATTAGTTAATAGATATCATCTTACTTCCACAGCGGCAGCTTGAAAAGTTGTCCTCCGGAACCAAATCCGGTCGTGGTTCATTTTTCATAATTCGCTTAGAAGCGGACTTCCTGTTTTCAGGGAGCCCGCTTTTTTGTTTTGAATTCCCAGTGCATTGCACTGTTTTTAATAGATGTCCGAACAGCTACACATATGTGTTAGTCTGTACAACAAATCACAATCCATACTAATGGAGAAAGGAAGGTAATCTATTATGATTATCAACAATGTTAAGTATCTCACCCTGTCGGAATACTGCGAAGCAGTGAATGCTGAACGCAGCAAGACTGGTCTCAACCCGATTTCTGAGGGAGCTGTCCGCACTAAGGTCGCTCGCCATCAGATTCCGGCCGAGAAAATCGGCTATCAGTGGATGGTAGTCTCTGGTACTCCGTGGCCCGAGAAAACCGTTCGCTAACCGATTCCCGTATCCAAATCACAACCCAAACAAGAAAGGACAATCATGAAAATGAAAAACTTCAAAATCAACTCCGAAAACATAACCAACATCGCTGCACGAATTGTCGTTGCAGTAGGCATCATCGTTCTGGTGGTTGTTGCGTTCAAACTCGCAGCATTTCTCCTGACCAAAATCCTGTTCCCTTTGCTGGGCGGTGTGATTCAGATACTCTTCGAGGCAACTAGCTGGATTATCCCGCTGTTCCTCATCAGCCGCACCAAGACTTTCCAGAAGGCTTATAACGCAGCTCGTGGAAAGCACGAGGAGAAGGAGAACAAAAACAAATAACAGCACAGCCTTTGTCCGGCACGGCTCATCTGCTTAAAGCGGGTGGGCCGTTTTTTGTTGCAAAATATGAGGATGGCAAAAAAATGAATGTGTACAAAAGTATGGGCTTGAAACAGGTGACATCGGAACAGGAACCCCATGTGCAGAAAGACCCAAATGGAGAACAGCGGTGATTCATATGCTTTTTGCTGCTTGCACATCTGTGCGGGTTAGGTACAATTATAAATGTAGCATGGATACCATCTCATTTAACTTATCATTAACACTCATGCGCTTGGTTGCTACACCGGGCGCTTTTTTGATATACAAAGGAAGATTTTTTGATTATGTCATTTTATTATAAACCAGAATGGTGCTTATATGCTGCCAGCGAAGTGGAACGAAATCAGGCTGCAAAGAAGCGCTTTGTTGATGAATATGAAAGCGATGTTTGCTACCGTAAGGAAGCCAAAAACCTACTCAATGATAAAATAATGGGCTTAACGGAAGTCGTACCTTCTCGTCGTGCCGATACGGTGAAGGTGGCTGCCGTTATGAGTTATTTACTATTCAATGAAAACAAGCCAAAATGGACAAAACTTGTACAGCTGCTGGGACGCGATTTTTCCTATATGTCTCGAATGGTAAGTGCAATGTACGCAGGTACGAAGGCAGCATACGATTTCACAGATGAAATCAACAAACCGGAGAACGTGGCAAAGAGATATCTGTTTTTCTTGTACGGATATGCCAGCCCGGAAAGCCAGCTTCCCCAAAACAAAGATGTCTATGATATCTGGACCCGAAATTTGGCAAATTCAGAAGGCGAAGACAGCGCCATCCAAAGAGAATTCTTTGCGAAACTTGGCACAGGCGTACAGAAAACAATTAGTGACCTTCAGAACAAAGTGATTGCCGATATGAACAAAGCAACTATTGATGTGAAAGTAAACGATAACTTAACAATCCAAAAGACAGAATTTAGCGATTCGAATTACTCCATCATGTGTGATGGCTATGCTATCTGTGAAGATGCTATGTGTCAGGCAGGCGTTGGCTTCAAACCAGTAGCAAACAGACCTCTAACAAAACAAGAGTTCCGTAATATGCAGGCGAATCTCGCGGAGGATGTTCAGTTTGTCTACAAAGAGGACGATGACAGCTTTTGCTTTGGCATGCTGGAAGCCCTTGTCATGGATGGACTTATCACCGTTGATGATAAGAACAACATGCTGATTTCCCAGAAAGTATCACAGCAGACGCTTAATCTTATCAATCTTTATAACTTTATGCTTCCTGTTTACGCGTCAGTCTACAACTTGGCGAATGCTTACGCCGATGAAATTCGTAGAGCTGTTTCGCGTGAGCTGTTTGGACAGGATGAGGGTACTTCGGATGAAATGCTCGTTAAGCAGATTGACGCTCTGAACAAAAAGCTGGTAGACGCAGAGGCTTGTGTAGAGCGAGCTGAAAACAAGGCAGCTGATGCAGACAAGCTGCTGCAGCAGAGTAAGAAGCGCGAAAACGCTCTGATATCCAAGCTGGAAACGGCGTATGCGGAGATTGACGAACTGATGCAGCTGGTTCCGGAAGAGACAGAAGATGATTTGCCAGATGAGCAGGAGGCTCTTGAGGAAGAAACCTTGCAGCCTGACGATGAACCCGATGTCGATTATGGGAAAAAGCTGGATGAACTACTTCAGAAATATTCGGTTGCTGTCGTTGGCGGCAATCAAAACCTGATGAAGCGATTCCAAGTTCTTCATCCCGATGCCATCTATGTGAGCAAAGATATGGTGGCGGCCTGTGACCAGATGATTCACGCTGCAGACCTTGTGCTCTGCAAGGTGGATTCCATGTCCCATGCACTTTACAATAAATGCAAAGTGACATGCCATCGTTATGATATTCAGATGAACTATCTGCCGAATGTCACATCCTGCACGCGCCTTGAAAAATGTATGTGCGAGATGATTGAGGCACTCTCTGCTTGACGGATTGTGCGGCACGGATAAAATAATAAATGTACGATGGATAACATTGAACGGTTTCATACGTTTGGGACCCGTCGCACAATTTACATTCTGCTGATATAGGCAGCCATCCTTTACCGGGTGGCTGCCTATTTTTATCGGCATATCAAATAGAAAGGAGTTTATCAATGAGTAAAAGCAAGAACCAAAACAAAAATCAGACAAGTTACGAAGAACAAAACCGACAGCTTGTCGATGCTCTCTATGAGCAAAAACTTGTAAAGCCAACATGCAGCGACTGCGATGACTATTTTGGTGCGATGGTTTCCATCTTGGCAAAACGCGGATTCGAGCAGGAAGCTTTCGAGCGAGAGCTTCACAAATGCGAAGGGAAAATGAAGAAAAGCCTTGAGGATAGTGGCAACCCATATTTCTTGTGGCTTGTGCATAATTGTCAGGCGTGTTGGCTATCTACGCCGGTTGACGTTGCAACGCCCGGAAGCGAGGATTACGATACATGGTCTTACTATATGTACAGTAATGACGTAAAGGCGTATCTTATCACGGTAAACGAAAAAGTCGAAAAAGTGGCATATCCGAAATGTTTGGAGGTGCTGCGAGAAAAATAAAGGGGTAAGTAAAATTGGATAACACTACTATCACGCTAAACAAGTGCAACGTAAAGCGTGTACTGAAGGCCGTACCAACGAGCACAAATTACGCCTGCTGTATTTTTACAACTTGTGTAAAAGGGCAAGAGGATATGTTTCCTCCTGAGGTGCGCAGATACGGCGGGATGACGGCAGAATTCAAAGCCACATCTCAGCATATTCCCGTTGAGCTGTTGAAGAAAATTTCATTTCGCCTGGAAGGACATTGGGCACCGGATTCTAAAGAGGAAAACGAGAAAATCTTCGTTGCAGAAAAAGCAACCGAGATTTTGCCTGAAACCGAAAGCGAGGTTTGCAAGTTCCTGATGCGGAATTGCAGCAGTTTAGGAAAGACGATGGCAAGCCATATCGTTGAACGTTTTGGAATGAACACATTGGATGTTTGTGCTCATCATTGCAAACAGCTGTTTGATATTCCAAGAATTGATGACAAGGTCATTGCAAAGCTCAACGATGCCTGTTTGTCTGCTTTGGTCCGTGCAGATGTTCTGAAACTTCTGCAAGGCGTGGATATTTCACCGTCCGCTATCAACACATTGGTTGAGACGTACGGAAATGAAACGATTCACGTTCTGGAAAATAATCCTTATAAGCCAGTCCCGATTTTGGGCTTTGCGGTGATGGACCACATTGCTCTTGCAATGGGAGAGCCGGTAGATTCAGAGCGCCGCATGACCTGCGCGACAATCGAAGCATTACATATTGCCTGTCAAAAGACGGGAAGTATGTGTGCGGAAGAGAGTGCTATCTTAGCTCGAATGGCTGCGTTCACTCCACAGGTGAGTGCAGAACGGCAGAAAGAAGCACTTGATAGTGTTGCCAAGGCATACTCGGTTATCAAGCAGGGAAAATATTATTACGATAAAGATGATTTTTTGGCAGAGCGCAAAATGTCTGCAAAAATCGTCGAGCTTGCCAGCGCTAAGCCGGTGAAAGAACGCGAAATCGAGGATGCCTTTATTAAATGGCAGAAAGTGAACTCAATTATTCTTTCTCCGCGACAGGCCGAGGCTGTACGTAATTTGAAGTACCGTATCTCTATTGTCACTGGAGGCCCCGGTACAGGCAAGACCACTTGTCTGCGGGCTATCATGGATGTGTACCATATGGTATGGCCGGATGAACATATTCTATTGATGGCTCCAACAGGCTTGGCTGCCAAGCGTATGGCGGAAAGCACCGGCATGAACTCATCCACGATTCATAAGGCTTGTGGCTTGATTCCGGCGAACAATTCGAGCGGATTCACGGCACAAGGAGATTGTACCATTTGCGGTTTCATCGGTATTGATGAAATGAGTATGGTGGGGGAACACCTGTTCGCTTATGCAATCGATGCTGTTTTGAGCAGCCCATCCACCAGGATTGTACTGCTTGGCGATACGGACCAGTTGGCTCCTGTAGCTCGTGGTGACGTTTTGCGTGATTTAATCAAGTGCGGCGTTATTAAAACCGTTCGCCTTGATGTCAACTATCGGCAGGGGAGTACCTCGACGATTACAGATGCTTCCATCAAGATTCGTGAGAATCGTGCCTATACCGGGGATACCCGAAATCTTGTGTTTGATAATGAATTTCGCTTCATTCCGGTTGTTAACAAGGATAAAGAAAAAGAAGCGAATGAAATCATGAATCATATTGTTGAGGAGTATTTGAATGGCGTGTCCAAATACGGTATGGAGGGTACGATTGTTCTAACTCCTACGCATTATGATAAAGGCACGCCGAGCGGATATCTGTGCAAGAACCGTGTCAACACCGCAATTCAGGCGGTCGTGAATCCTAAAACTGATGATAAGTTCTGTGTCGAAATCGGTAAGCAGCTGTTTATGGTTGGTGACCGGATTATTCAACGAAAGAACACAGAACAGGTTATTAACGGTGACTTGGGAACGATTCAGTCGATTGTCCAGCTGGAAAGCGATGTTGCCGTTGAAATCTACTTTGACTCGAAAGGAGAAACTTTAGTTTATAACAATGAAGATATGAAAGATATTGAGCTTGCGTATGCCATTACCGTGCATAGTTCTCAGGGCTGTGAATTTCCTTGCTGCATTATTCCGGTGAGTATGACATACGGAGTGATGTTGACAAAGCCTTTGTACTATACCGGTATTACGCGAGCCAAAAAGAAATTGGTAATGATTGGCGATGAGGAAGCACTGAAATATGCGCTTCAAAATTTCCGTAAACAGACCCGAAAATCCTTGCTCGGTCCACGCATCATCACGAAACTAAAAAAAGCCAAAATATAAAATTAGTTATAGCGGGAGTTCCTCATGACAGGAGCTCCCGCTTTTTGTTTTGTGTGAATAATGCTTCAAATAAACGAATGTATGATTGTTGCACGTCTTTGCGAGGTGCAGATAATAGATATTGTAGAGTTAAAGGGCTGAGCAATCAACCTGTAAAGGCTCTACTACGATGATTATCGAAGGAAGGAGGTAGTTCGAAATGAATATGAAAAACAGCTTGCAGAAACGCATCCCGGTGCAGAACCTCCAGATGGCTGTAGGTACTGCCTGTGCGATGGGCACTGCGGCCATGATGAGCACGGTTATGGCTTATGCAGATGTTAGCACCGCTATTGACAAAGTGTTCAACGTAGGCAACCAGGTTAGCAACTCTATTGCTAAAGGCTTGACCAACGTCGTTGTTCCTATCGGCATCGCAGTATTCCTGTATATGCTGGTGCGTATGCTGCTGGCCAGTGACCCGAAAGACGTTCAGACTTACAAGAAACGTCTTATTGTGGTTGCCATCATCGTCGTGGCTGCTGTTGCAGTGCCCGGCCTGATGAAGGTTGCTAATGAACTCGGTGGCCAGATTAACAGCGAGCTCGGCGGCAATAACATTGGCGGCTAATATTCGCTTTGCGGCTAAAAGGCTCGTCCGAGTAATCGGACGGGTCTTTTTTATTGAAAGAAGGTGAGCAACATTAACTCTCTTATAAAATGTAAACCCGTAAAAGGAAAGAAAGCCGTTAAGCGTTCCATGGCTGCTGTTATTCTTGCATTTGCAATGACCGGATGCATTGCGCTTTCTGCGGTTTCTGACCTTGTCAGTAACTTCCTCAGTCTGGTTGTCATGGTCATCGCACGTATTATCTTGCAGTTTTGTGACCTTATTATGAATCCGCTGCTCGAAATTACGCAGATGACGACAGAAGAAGTCGCCCATTATATTCCTGGCTTTGCAATGAGTGGGAACGGCATTGGGGGTTATTTTTCACAAGCCATAATGGTAATTTCGACAACAATCGCCGGAGCACTGATTGCCGTTCGTATCATCTCGTATTTGATGGAAACTGCAGACGGCGCAAGGACCGAAAGCGTACCAAAACTGATTTGGAACGCTGTCTTTGGCATGGTTCTTACTCTTACAGGCAGTCACTTCCTTCAGTTGATGTTCGATGAAATCATTTCGCCTCTGACAACGGCGTTAAGTGAAGGCGTTACAGGTGGCGGATTGGGGGAGTTTTCGTTTGAAGACTCTGGCATGAAAATTATTGGCCAGACTGAATCTGGCGATGCGGCTGGAACAATAGTTGCATGGATGGGAGGTTTCTCGATTGTCGAAGGTGCTTCTCTGGTTGTCAGCGTTGTGTTTCTGTTTTTGATTTGGTGGAACCTGATTAAGTTGGTACTTGAATGTGCGGAACGATACATCATTTGCGTCTTCACTATTTTGCTTTCGCCTCTGGCATTTGCCACGGCAACTAACGAAAGAACAAAAGATACGGCAGTCAACTGGATGCAGATGTTCTGGTCACAATGTGTTTTGCTGATTCTGAACATTTGGGTCGTTGGTATTGCACGAACGGCATTGAACATCGGATTGGTCGGCGCATCTGTTGAAAGCGTCGTGAAATGGGGCCTTGTCACATACGCATACCTCAAAATCGCACAAAAGCTGGACGATATGCTTGCAAAAGCCGGATTCCGCATCACAAGCACAACAGGTCTTGACCCGATGAGTGAAGCGGCTGGCGCTTTCCGAATTATTGCGGGTGCTGCGCATGATGTTCTTGATTTGGCAGGCAGCGTTGCTGGCCACGGCCGTGCAGCTGCTGATGCCATTGGAAATGTTGTAGGCGGCGCGGGCAGTAATAGCAAGCCAATTGCTGCAGGCGTGGCAGCAGCTGCAGGTGCCAATGGCGCAGCGGCTGGGGCTGCAAACAAACTGGATAAATACGGTAAGGTCAGCTATGGCGACAAGGAAAAGGCCGACCGCTTTGTACGTGGTACGAACGCCGAACGCAGCGACATGTACAAAAACCCTGGCGAGACCTTCAACTCCAATTCGAATCGTCAGGCTATGGCGAACGCTCTGGATGAGCTCGGATTTGACGGCGGCAAGGTGTCTCAGGGTTCGGTTGAAGACCTGGCTCCCGATAACGCCATTAAAGGTGCTGTCAATGGTAAGGTCACTTACTGCGATGAGAATGGCAAGATTACAGGCGTTTCCGGATTCCGTTATTCGAGTGATGAATCTGGCATGACTGCAACCAAGACTTCCGACCTGGCTATCAGTCCGGATGGGCAAAGCGCAATTCTTACTACGGATAAAGGCAAGTTCCGTCTTGAAAATACCGGACGCACTGCGGCAAATGGCTCTCAGGAATGGACCGCTACTCGCATGACGGACGGGAAGGGGAGAAGTCTTGGCGACGTTATTCCGGATACAAAGAACTCCACATCTTTCAGCGTCCCCGCTGGTCAGCTGAACAAGTATGGTGCAGATGGCGCGGCCGCAATTGCAGCAAGGTCCGCGATGGAAAGCAAAAACCTGGATTACCTTACTCGTGTTACTGATTCCGCGCTTAATAAGCACGACCAGGAACAGGCGGCTGCTGTTACCCGAGACGCCAAACAGGCCGAGGCCCAAAAGCAGTTTGATACTGCCAAAGAAAATTACGCCGGTCGGTTCCAGATGTCCAACGAGCAGCGTGCCGCAGAAATGCGCAACCCGGATTCTGCTGTTGATTACAATTCTCAGGAATCTTTGGCTGCTATGCAGGACACGCTTGCAAATGCTGACCCTGAGCTGGCAGAGCAGTTTGCTAAAGGTGCGAAAGTCACCGGTATTGACATGGCCATGGGCCGTGACGATATGCCTGATGGTGCTTTGACTGTTACGGTCAGCGATGGCAACACTACCGATACTTACATGGTATCGAACCCGAAGGGCAGCCTGACAGACGAAGAAGCTGCCCAGGTTATTGCATCTGGACAGTTGCCGAAGGGTACTGCTGAAGGCACTGGTGCCTCTGAAAACGTTACTGGCGATGCCGGTAACGCGACCATGGTTGATGGTGATGCAACCGCTAAGGAAACTGATGCAACCGCACCCGACGAAAATGGCCAGATTGCATACAACTCTTTGGCTGACGATGATTCCGGACAGGAAGTTACTGGTGCCGAGGTCGGCGATACGGTTGGCATGACACCGGAGGCTTTCGAGGCCACACATACGCCCGTGGCCGCAATGGATGAACCAGAACCTGAAGCCACTTCTTTCTGGGGACGTGTTGCATCGGTGTTCTCTGGCCGCCATGGCAACAGCGAAAGTTCTGAACCTGGCGTTGTGAATCCCGATACCGTAGCACAGGGTAGAACTACAGACGCTGTGCCTACTGGCAGTGGCGTACCGACACCGCAGACGGTTACGGCAACTACTACTGCTACAGGAGCAACTGGCTCTGCAAATGCTGCTAATACTGCACATGGTACGACAATCAATGCCAATGGTGTTGATAATACAGCTGCTGGCAATGCGGAATCTCGCACTCCTGGCGCAAACAACGTGAATGTGGTTAATCCTGACGCTGTTACCAATGGCTCTGGTTCTGTTAAACCTGCATCTACACCTGCGGGCGCACCTGTCGCAAATGGTACGGCTACAAGCAAACCGATTAACGCTGCAAATGTAACCGTTACGGGAGCATCTGCATCTGGCAACGCATCTGGTACAAGTACGAACGTGCCGCAAGCAAAGTCTGGCAATGGCACGCCTACAAACGCAACCGTTGAGGATTCCGCAGCGCCTCTGGTACACGAGGGCAATACACCTATCAGCGGTGGTGGTACTGCCACAAACAAGGGCGCTGGTCCTGCTATTACGCCCACGCCTGAAGCCACATCTGGCGGCAGTAGTGGTATGACGGAAGGAAAAGGCACTGAACCCACGGTTGCTCCTACACCTGAAACTACATTTATTGTTGGCAGCCCTGCGGGCAAGAATGGCGCTGCTCCTGAACAGGGAATTAGCACCGTTCCCGCTGGCGGCAATGGAGCTGCTCCCGCGACTACACCCACGCCTGAAACTGCACCTACAGCAAAGGGTCAGGGCAATGTCCCGTCTGCAAATGTCAATACTGTTGGTGAAGACAATACTGCTCCTGCTGGCACTGCCGGTACTACAGCAACGAAGGCAACCGCACCTGTACTCAGCAATGCTGGTACATTGCCCACTGAACCTACCACTTCTGGCAGTGAAACTGCTGTCGCTCCTGGCACTCAGGCACAGAATGTATCCGCTAAACCAGCTCCGGGTTCTGAGCCTCAGAGCGAGAGCGAAATCTCTGCTGGTGGCAACGGCGCGGCTGGAGAAGGTAATACAGTCGTTATTGCTTCTCCCGCTCAGGGTGGTAATGTACATCAGACTAAGGATGCAGCTCCTTCTGGACATGTCGAAATGGAAACCTCTGCTGACAGCAGCGTAACTTCTACCGTTACTCAGTCTGCTGGTGAAGACAGCGTTACCAATAGCAGCGCGGCTCAAACCGAGACTGTTGTGGATGGCACTGGTACTTTCAGTGAAAGCTCCGTTGGGTCTGCGATGCAGTCTGCTACCGACAAGACCGTCACCGAAGAAGGCCCTACACCTACAACTACACCGGCAAGCCCCGACAGCAGCGATTTCGCAGCAAATGATTCTACCGTTTCCGTCGAGCCTCCCGCTGGTAGTGCTCCCGGCGAAGAATTTGCTGGTCCTGCAGAGCAGACTACGAGTTACGGTTCTGCTGATGCGGAATTCGGCGGCTCGAATACGCCTTCCGACATCGGCGTCGTCAATGAAAACGCTGGGTCTACTGATTCCGAGACTCAGTTCGCGAATGACAGCTCTGCTGCGGTTCAGACTCATACACCCGCTAGTCAGGCTGACAATGCTGCTACAAATGACAATGTGTCTGATGACACTTCTGTCGATTACGCTGAACCTCCTGCTAACGCAGATAACGCTTCTGGCGGCAGTGCTGCGCCTGTTGTACAACATACGGACAATGAACCGGCTGTCGGAGAATCCGATGATTCGGATACATCTTCTGGCTATGTCGGCGGCACTGAGGATGTTGGCTCTGCTGATGTGGATGCTTCGCCCATGGATGGTGACTCTGCTACAGTGGAAACTCAGGCACCTGCAAGTTACGCTGATAGAACGGTCGATACTGATGACGAAGCGGCAGGCAATGCTGGCCCTGACTATGCTGAACCTCCTGCTGACGCTGGCGGCGCTTCCAATGATGTTGCTGCACCCTCTGCACAACGCACTGACAGCGACGATGTTTCCGGTGAAGGCAATACGGGCTTCGCTGGAGGTAATGGCGGTGGCGACAATTACAGCTCCGATGAAGAAACTGCACCCACTGCCCAAGGCGTAAAGGCTCCCGCCGATGAAGATGATTCTGGTATCGGTGAACCCCCTGCAAAGGGAGAAAGCTCTTCCAACGTTGGTGCTGTTGCTGGTCATGCGGCACCTTCTGCTGACGGTGATGGCGATGATTTCGACGATAACGATGTCGGCTCTGCCTCGTTTGGCGGCAGCAACGGTAGCTCTCACGACGAGAATCCCGGCTCCGATGCTTCTTCGGGCAGCGGAGAGGAAACTTCCAATGACGATGCTACTGCTCCCACAGTTCAGCATCAGAATGTTGGCAATAATTCTCACAACGATGGCAGTTCGTCCGACGATAACGGCGGTACTACCGTAAGCGCACCTTCCACACCTGCGCCTGAAATTCAAGGTGGTGATGCAGTGAGCTCCGAAAGTGCTGGCTCCGACAATGATGGCTCTGCTGGTCAGACCGCGCCAGCCGCCTCTGTTACTGAAAATACTGCTCCTGCAAAGGCAACTTCCAAGGCGACGGCAGAAGCATCCAGAGCGGAAGATAATCCCGCCCCTGCCGCACAAAACTTCAATCATGGCGGTGTTGGCGAAGATACTGGTGACTCTGGTGATGCCGATGGCTCCGCAGCTCGTAAACAGCCTGCCGAAAAACCTCCTGTGGATGGAACTCAGTTCTATGCTGATACATCTCGCAGTAATTCCTTTACCGAAGCCGGTACATTCAGCGATAATGCCGGTGTATCCAGTGCCGAACCCAATACATCTGGAGCTTCTAATGGACCTGAAATCAGGCCCTTGAGTCATTTGTCTATCAAAGCATTCAATGATACGAATGGCTTTGTTGAGAGTGATGGCATTGGCCGTATTCAGGTCACCCGCGTTAGTGTAGACCCCGATACGGGCATTACACAGTGGCGTATCATGCAAAAGCTCGATGCTGATGGCAACGTTCCTGAGACCCCGGATGTGATGAATATCGAACGGAGTGCTAAGTACAACAAGCAGACCCGCCGGTATGAGCCCGAAACGTTTGAAAGCATTGCCCGCCAGCTTGGCAAGGTGGATGACTACGAGAGTGTTGGACCTGACACGGATGAGTCTTACAAACGGCGTAATCGAAACTCCAGTCAGGATAGAACCCAATCTGCTGCTCATTCTAATTCCCAGCCTCAGCAGAAAAACGCTTATGAAGGAAAATCGTTCCGTGAAAGCAACTTTCGAAATGAGCGGAACAACAGGTTCCAGCAAATGATGCAAGGGAATAAGAATCGCAACGGTTCGAAAAACAAAAAGGATAAGCCGTCCAAGTAATTCTTGGACGATACCCTTTTCCCGACTTTCGAAAGAAAGCCGGGTGTCTCACGAAAAAGCCAGCACCTCCACGGGGTGTGAGATGGAAATGTGCAGAATCTTCTACACAGCTGAGACTGGCTTGATTAAGGAAGGAGTGGTGTAAATTGAGTAATTTAACCGATGAAGCGGTCAATGACGCAAAACAGGGAGCTAAAGCAGTTTCCTCAACAGTACATGCTGTAAAACAAGGCGTTAAGGATGCTAAGGTCATTGGTAAAGCGGCGGGACAAGCAGCAGCAGGCGATTTTGCCGGTGCTGCTGCCACCATGGTTTCGCATCCAGAGACACTGATTAAAGTTATCGCAGTAGTTATTGTTATTGCGCTTATTCCGGTTCTTTTGCTGCTTTTTGGATTTATGTTTATTACTCAAATTCCAGGCACAATTGCAGAAACAACAATGAGTGCTTTAGGAGAATCGGTTGATGAAGTTGTACTTGACTGGGAGGATTTCAAGGCTCAGCTATCCAATGGCATTGATGACTTTTTGACCTGGATTACAACAGGGGAAAAAGGCGATGCATCGCAAGCGTATCAGGATGATATTGCGATTGCTTCGGATGAAATTTTCCAATCCTACATGGGAACATCAAATGTTATTGTTGCGGTTCTGAATAATTACTTCAGAGATGCGTACGACAAATATTCGGAAGACATGAGGTCAAAAGCCCAGGAAGAGGTTGATAAAGCCAAAGACGCTGCTATTGCGAATGGCGTTACGATGGATAATATTTCTTACACCATTCACAAAGACTTGTACGATGGTAAAAATTATCTTAACTGGACATTCTACATTATGGCCGGAGATAGTTATGCGGCACGTACGGAGGATGGGCTCCATTTCCGGGTCCCTAAGATGGTGAAAGCAGCCCAAGAGCTTGTCGGAGACAAAGTCTGGAAAACGGAAGCCACAACAACTACAACTTATGGCAAAAAGACCGTCACCAAAATGGAGCCTAAAATGGATGAAGACGGAAATCCGGTTTTTGATGAAGATGGAACAATCGTGATGGAGCGCGTAAGTGAAGTAGTAAAGACCGCAACCATCACATGTACCTACAAAGTTTCCCCCTTGGAAGCAGCTAAGAAGAAAATTATGGAATACTACAATGTTCCGCAAGATGAGGACACGGTTGAGAGTGATACTTCCGAAGCCGACCTTTTTGATGAAGAAGCTGCGACAATGCGGCAATTGTATAATGCTGCAGAAGCCGATTTCGAAGGCGATTCATCGTTGGATATCGGGACAGGCGATAACACTGGCGGTGCCGGTACTGGCACAGTTATCAGCGGCTCTATTAAGCAAATGATTGAACAGTTCTACGCCACCCATTCCGACGAACTGTTTGAGTGCCCGGCTTCGGGCCTTCTCCCTGGACCGTGGAGCGGCTGGAAGGCTAAGGTAACTTCCAGCTGGCAATCGCCTCGTGGCGATACGAAGCACAATGGCACTGATATTGTTCCCCCTCATTCGATATATCCAATGAGTGCGCCGTTTAAGGGTATCATTGTTGGTAAACAGGATGGTTATTCAAACGGTGTGCTTGTTACAAAAGGGAATGGTCAACGCGGTAACATGCTGATGATTTATTACGGGGAACGCGGTGGCGTAGTTCCGGGCGAAAAGAATGGCGTTTTCATTCTGTATCAGCATTTGAGCCCGGGCCTTTCGTACAATGTTGATGATACAATTTCTGCTGGCGCAAAAATCGCTACTACCGGCTACAGTGGCTATTGTCTTAGTAGTCATGGTGGAACGGGTGAACACTTGCACCTTGAACTTTATTACGGCGAAACCCAAAAAGACCCTGAAATCGAAATGAGCAACTAACCAAAGAAAGGAGTAAGGCCCCACCTGAGATAAAAGTGGGGCCGCTTTTATTATGGACAACTTTATGAAAAGCGCCGCCATTTTGGGCGCTTGCCTTTGCTGTCTGACTGCTTGTAAAGGCAACAGCGGAAACGGCAGCACAAATGCTACCAGTTCCACTGCACCGACCCCGTCCATTCAAAGCACGCCTGAACCGTCTTCGAATCCCGATATTGGCGGTGATGTGGATACATCGGGCGGCACCCAAATGAAGGATGGCGAAATCGTTCTGACCAAGTTGAATGTTAAGAGTCCAAACAATCTTGATTGCAACGGATACAAGGAAGTGAAAATGGGCGATGGCTCTCCTTTATATAAGGAGAAGGCTCAGGTAATTGAAAGCATGGGCTTGATTCCGTATACGGATGATAACGGAAACGGCCTTGAGATTTTCAGCGGCCATACCGTATATCTGCGTCCGAACCCGGAATACATGGAGCCGGAAGAGACTCCCGTTCCTGACGATGAAGCCTCGGAAAGTGAGACTGTGGATGAGACGGAGATTTCCTCCGATGACTCTGCGTCAAGTGAAGAATCCGATGGCACGGTTTTGGGCGTTGATGAGAAGAATATCGTTTCGGAATCCGGACACTTTGATGCTGATGGGAACTATGTTGTCGATAGAGTGGGCACGACTGGATATGACGATTCGAACGGCTATAGCGTTGACGATGAATATTTGAAGTGCATTGTTTCCGGTGAGGAAGTCTATGAGCTTGACAAGGATTCGCTTGCCATCGATTATCCGACAGATTTCTCACAGCTTCGAAAAGAAGGTTCTTGCGAGCGGCTTTACATCTTCAATTCTCAGGAAGAATACGACCAGGCAATCAAGAATCGAGAAGATGGTCAGGCTATCCTGAAAGGCGAAAAGACCGCTCCCACGAAATGCGTTATCTTGAACGGCTCTTTGGTTCCGGGCATGCACTTCTCCATCAACAGCGATGGCCGCCTGTGCGTTTCGGTTCGAGCATTGGCCGAGGCTTACGACAGCAATACGCAATATGCAGAGGACGCGGGTCTTCTCTATGTGCCCATCACTTATGGGCATTGGGAATATGTGCCGTCCGCAAGAGCTTTGACCAAAGCAAGCGAGTATTTTGAAATCCACGGTGACAGGAAAACCTTCAAATATACGTCGCGCAATACATCGGATGCCTGGACCGATACGATGACGCTGGCCCAAGATAATACGTTCACAATGCCGATTGAAGACGTTTCGAGAATCTTTGGCTGGGAATTCTGGTACAACGATAATATTTTGAAGGTCGTCACGGATTCTCTTGACGATACAAACCCTAACAACTTTATCTTGCAGGAAGTGGATACGACCGTTACAGAAGGAGAAGTTGAGGATTTGGATACTTCCGACAGCGAAGAAGAAACCGAAAACACTGACAGTGAGGTGGACAACCAGTGACCAAATGGAACGAATTCAAAACGAAAATTTTGATGCTGTCAAAGGGTGAAAAGCTCGTACTTTTGTTCTGCTTTTCCTTCCTTGTCAGCCTTTTCCCAGCAGGATGTATTGCGAAAGTCTTTGTCGGGGAATGGAATGCGGGGCTTTTGCGGGGGTTCGTGCTTGCCTTGACGACAGGCTACGGCATCGTGACGGCACTTGTCTTTGCGTGTGCCATTACGTTCGTCATTATCCGGTTTTCCGTCAATAACACAGACCTCAACGCAACCAAAGAAGTTGATGACCGTGGCGTTGCAACGTCTATGGCAGGCACATACGGCACAGCTCGCTGGATGAATGAAACGGAAGCCAAAAAAGTCTATGAGGTTGGTCCTGTCGAAAACGTAACGGGTACGATTCTTGGACAGTTCACGCAAGACGGTGAGGAAGTCATCGCGCTTCCTTTTGAACCTACCGGCAACCGAAACCTTATCCTTATCGGACCTCCGGGTTCAGGTAAGTCTTTTGGCTATGTCAGAACGGCGGTATTCCAATCTATTGTGCGTGGCGAATCGGTTGTAGTCACTGACCCGAAAGGCGAAATTCACAACGATATGCGTAAACTTTTGGAGTCCCGTGGTTATAAGGTCAAGGTCTTTAACCTTATCAATCTAGACCTTTCTAATGCATGGGATTGTGTCCAGGAAATTTATGACCCGATTACCGGCAACATTGATGACCAGCGTGTGATTACCTTCTGTAAAACCGTTATTGCGAACACCGGCGGCGGTGCAAACAGTAAGGGTGACCCGTTCTGGGAAAGCTCGGAAGAAAACTTGTTCCGCGTTGCTGTTTCCTATTGTGCGTATATCCGTGAAAAGAGCTTGATTGAGATTTATGAGCGCCGTGCAAAAGAGCTTTTGACTCAGCTGCCGTATATCACTCAGGAAGATGAGCAATCTCTGATTGAGATTGTAAAGAATCCGGAATCTGCAATGGTGGATAGACGCCGGGTTGTCGAATACCTTGCTCATTCGTTCTACGGTGATGAGGAAGGGGACAGGAAGCTTTCTGAATGGGAAGAAGATGCTCCGACCTGTAACATCTCTGATATCTATGACGCTCTGCTTCACAACGACCTTGATAAGTGGGAAGCAAACTTCAAGTATGTACCGCTGAGCCATCCGGCCGCATCTGCATGGGCAGTGTTTAAGGGTATGGGTGAGCGCGTACAGCCCAACATTGTTGGCGGCTTGAATACTCGACTCCAGCTGTTCATGACCTACAAGGTTCGCCGCGTTATCAGTAACGATGACATTCGCCTGGCAAATCTTGGCGCGGAAAAAACCGCATTGTTCCTTATCATTTCCGATGATAACGCTTCTATGCAGCTGCTTTCCTCTCTGCTTTTGAGCTTCCTGTTCAAAGACCTGAAAGAAGCTTTCGATGCAGTTGGTGGTGAAGGACGCATCCCGGTCAACGTTGTTGCGGACGAGTTGGCAAACACTGGCGTCTGGCCGAACTTTGAAAAGACGATTGCTACTGCACGCTCTCGTAAGATTGCAGTTTCCCTCATTTTGCAGAGTTTGCCGCAGTTGACTCAGTTGTACGGCGAGGAAAACGCCGAAACTATCATCGGCTGCTGCAATACGATGCTGGTTCTGGGCTGTAATGATAAGTATACAGCCGAATATATTTCCGATAAGAGCGGCATTGTTACGATTCGCGCCAAGAGCGTCAGCGATACTCGTGCTTCCTCTACCGGAAATCGCGGCGTGATGCAAGGGTATTCGCTCAGTGAAGGTGACGGCAAACGCAATCTTGTGAACCCTGATGAAGTTCAGCATTTGGACAAGGAACAGATTTTGATTATGACGAATGGCCAGAACATGTTGGAAGCCAAGCGCTTCGGATTTATTCATCATCCTCTGTTCAACGACCCGCATTTTGTTCCTACCAAATGGGTAGAGCTTCCGAAAACTGCAGACCTTTATCCCAACGCTCGTAAACACGACGCGATTGAATCCCGTGAATCGTCGTTTGGCGATATTCAGCGCCAGAAAGAAATCAATACGGATATTACGCAGAAGCGTTCCGAAGAGCGCATGAAGCCGCGTATGTCCAAGAAAGACTTGCTGGCTACGGATGAACCTGTTCCCAAAAAGAAAAACGCCTTCAAAAAATAAACAGCTTTTATCTTCAACCCCCGGTTACTGATTGTGTGACCGGGGGCTTCTTTTTCCCTGATTCGCTTGTGCGAGTCAGGAACCACACAAATCGACAGCCTCCGTGCGGCGTGTGGTGGACAGTGCCCGAATCCTGCTACCGGGCAGCGACAAATGTCGATAATCTCATATTTCTTTTTTAATACAAAGGAGACAAATACCATGAACGAAAATGAAATGCTGAATCCCACTGCCGTTGAAACCAATGAAGCTGCTGTCGCTGCTGCACCTGAAGAAAATGTAAACGCCGCGCCGGTATCTGAACCGCAGGAAGCGAAAGAGGCTACCGAAGCAGCTCCCGCCGATGAGGGCGTTGACGAAGAAGTCAATGAGGTTCCTCGTGCGACTCGCCGCTTCAATGATGATGACTTGGCGATTGGTGCTTTCATTGATGACGGCAACGATATGCTGCATGTCGATATGCCCGAAGACCGCCGCGCTCGTGACCTGGCTGAGATGCGCCGCTGCGTTGCTGACAACAAGCATGGTCCTCGACGTTTCCTGCAGGGCAAGGTCTTTGGCGTTCGCCCGGTTCAGAATGGCAGCGCTGTCGTTGAAGTGAGCCGTGGCACGCTGCGCGTCATGATTCCGGCAGAGGACTTCTTCTACTTCAGTCTGATGAAGGGCATTGAGGAGAACGATGCGACTACCCGGCAGCGCCGTTATCTGCGTAAGGCAAAGCTGATGAATGGCGCTATCATCAACTTCTGCCCGTACATGGAAACCAAGTCTGAGGATGGCGAGGTCGTATTCGCTGGCTCTCGTCAGGACGCTATGCAGCTCCAGCGCAACCGTCACTTCTTTGGCCGTAATGCGGATGTTCAGAACGGCTCCCGCGCTATCGCTTCTATTCTGTCCAGCGGCCCGGATTACGTCATCGCTGAAGCTCTGGGCGTTGAGACCAGCATTGGTGCTGGTGCTCTGTCTGCTTACGAGTATATCGACGATGTGTCCAAGAAGTTCCATGTCGGTGAAGGCATTCCCGTGGTTATCGAAGACCTGAACGTGGATAACGAAAATGGCACTGTCAGCCTGCGCATGAACCGCGCTATCCTGGAACGCCGCGCTAATCCCGCAATGAACATCCACAGCCTGGCTCGCAACGGCGCTTACGGTGCTACCGTGACTTCCGTTCAGGACAACTACTACCGCCTGATTGTGGATGTCGGCAACATTCAGGCTCGCGTTGCTCGTACCGCTTCCGATGAACTGCTGACTCGCGGCGACCGCGTGACGCTGCTTGTCTACGGTTACGACGATAAGCGCAACTACGTTTGGGGCGCTTGCCATAAGGCGTAACTGAAACCCGGCCACTTACTTTTTCTGGCGAGTGGCCGGATACCGCGCATTGTCATCAGCCTTCTCGCGGCGCGTGGTGAGCAACTGCAAAAATTGCAGGCCAATGATGACTCTTGTTGAAAATGAATTTATTAAGTGGTGACGAGGTGATTTTTTGTGAGTAGGTGTGCGAATATGCGGTCGGGAATGTTTCATACGACAATAAATGACACAGAAATTTTTGTTACGTGCAGTATAAATGGGCCATGCGTCAAACTGACGGTCTCTGCGTTCTTTGAAAGTGATTTATCTGATATTTGCAGTCAGATGCAGGCAATGAAAAGCGAACCGGTTTTGCTTTCAATGGATGTCTATAAAAACGGTACAGTAGCAAACATCAGCGCTATTGGATTATTGTCCAGAAAAGAAAAGGAAGACCAGAATATGCTGATGCAGCTATATCGTAATTGCTGCGCCGCAATGCTTGTATTGGCTCGGCAAAAGGGGGAAGAAGCATGAGTAAAGAAGAGCAGAAGCCAAATATTTATCAAATCCCCAAAAACTCGTTTGATACCGGGTATGTGTTGAACGGACAATTCAAAACTCGAAACTTCGTTGAAGGTATCATCCTGGCACTACCGTTCTTGGGAATTTTCATTTATGGATGGCATGATTTGGGATGGGATGTACAAAGTACCGTGGCCTATTGCGCAATACTCTGTGCTGCTGCTTTCCTTGGTGCAGCTCATGGTGTTGGCGGCGATAGCTTGTTTGAGTTTATTCAACGTGTTATCCGTTTCCGGCAAAGTCGCAGAATCTCAAAATACAATCCTCGTATCAAAACCGAACTTGAACCGGAATATCTGATTCATGACGGGCGGATGCTCCCGAAAGACAAGCTCAAGCAAATGCTTGGCACTGTAAAGGGAAAAGTTCTTGGTGAAGAGAACGGTCCTATCAGTTCCGACATTACAGATGAAGAGCTCAAGGTCTTCTACGATGATGACTATGGGTTCCTGGAAAAACCGGATGCCCTCAAATCTAAAGCAGAACTCCGTGCTGAAGCAAAACAGCGTGCGAAAGAAGAGAAGGGATACATTAACTCTTTGCCCCGTTCTGAACGCAAGGCTGCCAGAGAAGAAATCAAGCGTAAGCGTGAACAGGAAGAGGCTGAGAAGAAGGCAAAAGAAGCAGAGCGCGAACGCATTATTAACGAAGCTATTAAGAAGCGTCTGGATAAAGCCGAGCGTGTTAAGACCGCACAGTATTACGAGAAGTTCATGGACCCCGACAATGAGCAGGAAAATGACAAGCCGGAAGAGAATAACGCTGAACTGAATCCTCAGGCTGTAGAGTTCAAGCCCGTCGCTGTAGGGCCGAGCAATAATGCGGTTCAGGATGATGTCGATATCTTTGACAGTGAAGAAAGCATCGACACCGATGAAGTAGAAGCGAATGTGGAAGCAGATGCGGATACAGAGCTGTTTGAGGACGGCACTGATACCGATATCCAAGCCCCGCAGATTGATGATGTAGTCTTTGACGACGAAACGGAAGTACTTGACGTCGATGAGGACTTGGATGACTTGTCGGTTGATATCCAGGATACTCAGTCTGCACAGCCCGCAAAGCAGGGCAGGGGACAAGTCGTGAACAGCGATGACGATGTCAGCTTGGATGATGTAGACCTTTTCGATGACAGCACGGTCAGCCGCACAGAGGAAAGACCTCAGAACGTCAAAACCTCTGGAAAGACGATGGGCTCGCAAAAGCAGCCGCAAACCACACAGAACAACAGCGATATTGATTATATGTCCTTGAATGACATTTCTATCTTTGATAGTGAGGAGTGAAGCCTATGTTTCGATTCAAAAATGTCGGAGAAATCCCCCACGGTGTTGTGGAACAGAGTATCGGTACAATCCCGCTGACGAAAAAGGAACGCGATGAAATCGCCAAAGAAGAGCGGCGGCGAATGAATCAAAAGCTGGAAGCTCAGAATGAGCGCTATCAAATCATTCGAAGCACACAGCGTATCATCCCTATTGAGGATATTTACGGCGGCATTGTTGTGACAAAGGACCACCGATATATCAAAATCATGGAATTTCGCCCTATCAACTTTGCCTATATGGACGCGGAAACTCAAAACCGTATTATTTCGCTTTTCTATCAAACGTTCAAAGCAACTCCCTGCAATATTCAGTTCAAAACCTTTTCTCGTAAAGCTGATGTCGAGAATTCAATCGCGACCGTGACGGACTATTACAAAGCAGAAAAGAATCCGAGTCGTAAGCGAATGCTGCAGGCATACATCGGATTGCTTCGTAAGACGGCTTTGTCCGTTGGTATTACCCGTCGCTTCTTTGTGGTCGTAGAATTCCAGCGCACTATCAGCAACGATGGTTCTAAATTTGAAATGGTTGTGGCCGACTTGAATGCCGTTGCGGCAAACGTCCGCTCTCACATGGAACAGTGTGGTAATATCTTTATTCCTGCACTTGGTAACCCTGACGGAAACGAGGACGCAGGTCTACACCAGCTTTTTTACCAGCTCTTGAACCGTAGAAAAAGCGAGACCATCACGTTCAAGCAGCACATGGACCCCATTGTTGACCGTTATTTTGAAGCCGAAAAGAATGGCGTTAAGACGTCTTTGCAGGCAACGGAACTGATTGCTCCGGACTGGATTGACTTTACGCATCACGATTACATTGTCATTGATGGCAAGTTTTATACTTTCGCTTACATTCCCTCGAACGGGTTCAGCCAGCGTGTCTACGCGGGCTGGGTGGCTACGTTCGTAAATGCTGGTGAAGGCATTGACGTCGATATGTTCTTTGAGCACATGTCCCGTGAAGCTGTCTTCAATAAAATCAGTACACAGCTTCGTCTGAGCCGTGCAAACGCCATGGACAGTCACGATACTGACTCTGACTATCAGGCGCGTATGGAAAAAATTTCGTCCAGTGAATATATGCTGCGCGGCCTTTCCAGCGGCGAAGAGTTCTATTACCTGTCAATGCTCATCACTATCGTGGCAGATACAAAGAAGGAACTCGATTATAAGTTCGATGCTTTGAAAAAGCGTATCGAAGGTCAGAGCATGAAGATTCGCCGTGCGGATTTCATGATGGAAGAATGCTTCGATTCCTGCCTGCTTCCTCTTGCGAAAATCAATAAGGAGCTGGCAAAGAAATCTCATCGCAATCTTCTGACTTCGGGTGTTGCATCCTGCTATCCGTTCATCTCGTTTGAAATGCAGGACCCGGGCGGCGTTATGGTCGGGACAAACCATGTCAACAACTCTCTGGTCACCATCGATATGTTTGATACCCGCGCTCATGCAAACGCAAACGCCGTTATCCTGGGCTCTTCCGGTTACGGCAAGACTTTCACCGCACAGCTGTTCGCACTGCGCTTGTCTGAGATGGACACGCAGGTGTTTATCATCTCTCCTCTGAAAGGTTTGGAGGACTACGGCGGCGGTTGTAAGGCAGTCAATGGTCAGTTCGTCTCCATGGACCCCTCTTCGGACAACAACATCAACATCATGGACATTCGCGCTCCTGACGATGAGGACGCAAAATTGCTGGATGATTATGAGGCTTCCGGCTCCTTCTTGACCAAAAAGATTCATACGATTCTTTCGTTCCTGCACCTGGTTGTTCGCAATATGACGCAGGAAGAAGAGCAGCTGATTGACGGCTGCCTGTATGCGACATACGCAAAGTTCGGCATCACCCGTGATAACAACTCTATCTACGATAAAGATGGCAACTATAAGGTAATGCCGCTGCTGGAAGATTTGCAGGAAGAAATGAGAAAAAATCCTGAACTGCATACCGTCTGCAACATCTTGAATCCGCTAATTAACGGTTCTATGGCTTGCTTCAATCACCACACCAACGTGGACCTTGACTCCAAGTACATCGTATTTGACTTCAATGGCATGAAAGGCTCTTTGCTTACCATGTCTATGTTCGTGGTTCTGGACTTTGTCTGGACGAAAATCAAAGAGGACCGTACACAGCGCAAAGCCGTATTTATTGACGAATGCTGGAAATTGATTGGCACTGACTCCAACGAGCAGGCAGCTGAAGACGTTGTTGAAATCTTCCGTACGATTCGTGCTTATGGCGGTTCCGCTTTTGCTATGACTCAGGATATTTCTCAGTTCTACGAATACAAGGGCGGCAAATACGGCAAGGCAATTATTGGTAACGCCGATACCAAAATCATCATGCACCTGATTCCGTCCGAAGCAAAAGCCCTTCAGGAAGCCATTCAGCTGACAAGCGTTGAGATGGAAGCGGTATCCAGCCTGCCGCGTGGTCAAGGTCTGGTTTGCTCTGCATCCGCAAAACTGTTCGTCGATTTTGTGGCCGATGACTATGAAGCCAAGGAAATCACAACCGATGCTAAGTCCTTCTACGAACGCCGCAAGGCTCTGGAAAAGAAAAAGCGGGAAGAAGAAGAGAAGGCGGCGGAAAATACCGTCATTGATGTTGAAATGTGATATTTGAAACGTCAAAATAAGGCGAAGGAGCGCTGATTATTATAAAGAATGATACATTTTGAGTAAAGCTGCGAATGTACACGTTAAAATGTGTTCATTTTGTACTTTCAAAATGTGTCATTCTTTTTCTTTTATCCATAAAAAGGCACAATTCAATTTCACGTAAGCACAACGCTAATGCGTTTAATTTATGGTTCACAAACGGCAAAAGAACACATTGGTTCATTTTGCTAGAAATGAAAGGAGACATTTGTATGTCTGAGATTCACAATTCCGATATCCGCGAACTGCTGGATGCCATCCCCGTTATTCCCAATGAACTGATGGCCGAGTATCTCACTCGTCAATATCAGGTCAGCAAAAACATGGCACAGGAAATCATTTACAACGCCTGCCGTAAAGGCTCCAACCGCCGTCCGGCCTGCTATCCTACCAAAGAAGGGTTGGCGAAAGCCGATTACATCACGATGACGAGCAGCATCCGCAAGCGCTGCCGTGCTTTCCGCGTTGCATGTGAATTTTTGCCGGAGAGTCGTAATTTTACGATTCCCAGCGGCACTCCCTGGCTGTTGAGCTTCTGCTTCGATGGCAGTGTCTACTATGTTTGTGAATTTGAACGTGGCAACGAACTTATTTTGGGAGACACGATTCGGAGCCTTGGCATTCGTGAGGATATGATGCCGGTCACTTCCCGTATCGCAATCCTGGCCCCCGGCGCAAATCGAAAGCTTCTGAGTGAATGCGGGATTCGTTATTTCTGCATGGTCAGCGACAACTATGACCTGAATGTGACGGAACAAATTGACGACGAGGATGTTTGGAATGGCGTTCCCATCATTAAATGATTATAAACGTTGCATCGACAAAAGCGATGTCAAACGCAACGCCGGTGATGATGCCCCTGAAGCCGAATATCAAGCCCCGGTTTTGTACAATGCATCGACAAAGTTCGTAAAAAGCAAGCTCCAAAAGGCAGTGGATGCTTTGAAATCGGTTCCGGATGATGTTCCCTTGAAAAAGCTGCCGGATTCCATTCGCAATGATGTTTCGATTGAGATTCTTAAAGCCGAGCGGTCAATCCTTGTCTCATTTGAGAGTGATGAAGCCCCTGCACCGTATCAGCGAAAAAACATTGCAACGTCAATTCCAAACGATTTCTGTATGGTTTCTATCCCTCAAAATGGCTTTCTCAAGCTCCGGTTTTCTTCCTTTTTGCCGCCTTTTCAGCATGAGTGGTACAGCCGCAAGGCAAAGGCGAAAGACGCTGTTGGGCAGTATTATCTTGATGCCGAATTCGATTACATCACGGAGGCTGCTATCAAGGCATTTATCGCTCAAAATGGGCCAATCAACCTGCCTTCCGAACAGCTTTTTCTCGTGTTTTGTCGCGGCGTTTCACCCACGAAAAAGGCCCCGATTGACAGCAACAATGTCTATACGGGAGCCATCACAAACGCCATTTGCAGGGTGCTCCAACACGGTGATGGATGGGATATGATGAACTTCCTTTACACTGCAATTCCGACCGAATCTGACCCGTATTTGGAAGTGATTCTTTGCTCAAAAGCCGACCTCTTCCATTGGCTTTAACGTAGTCCAGTAGTAACATTTTTAGGGATATAAAAGAGTAACATTTTTAGGTGTCAAATTTTCGTTCCCTAGAAATGTTACTCTTTCTTTTTGATTTTACGCGGTACGATATGAATTCCAGCCCTGCGATTCGTATGAGGTACGGAATCGAACGGACAACTTTGGTGGTACTATGACGAACGAACAAAAGCTTCTCGTATATCTCTATGGTGTTGATTCTATCCAGCACAAGCAGCTTGCCATTGCTCTCTCTGACATCCCATATCAATGCGTTACAAAAGCTCTGAGAGCGGCCAAAAAGCATGGGTATGTTGAGGTCTTTATGAGAGATGAATCGCGGTATGTGCGTATCTCTCCGGACGGTCTGAAATACATTCGAAGCACTCAAAAAGACGCTCTGGATGTAGACAAGCGGGCGGCTATGAAGAGGCGAATCAAAGGTGAACAAGGACGGCTCACCAGGGTGGAAACGACACTCTGCATGTGCCGAGCAGCGGGAATTCAGCCTGCCAAGGAAGCTGGTATCAAGTTAATCGATGTGCTTGACCCCGAGCAGGATGCGACCCAAACTTTCATGAATGACTTCTTCTATGACAAAGGACTTCTTTTCCTGTCCGATGAAATCTCTGCAACTATCAAGACGAGCACCACAATGGGCGAGGAGTACACGCTCGGTCAAAGCCGTCTGGTAGGTATCGTAATCAACCGCACAGGCATTTCTTTTCTCTACTGTACGCTCGATAAGCTGATGCGATGGGTTGTGTCTTACGAACAGCGGCGTGTAAGTGCAGTGATGGAACTCTTGAAATCCAGCTCACTTGCGGCAACGGACGAGGACTTCGCAACAATCTGCAATATGTCTCCTAAGTGCATCGTTATCGGCAAGACCTGCGCTATAGTTCCAAAAATCATTACTGGCGATAAGTATGGCAAAGCAATCGACAGCACTGATATTATCAAAACCCATAACGCAACAAGGCTCTTGACGCTCACGAATCTCGAACAAGTCTACAAGTACAGCTATTTTGTCCCAACAAGTTCTATCGGCGTGGAACTTCTTACTCGAACAGCAGCTTTAACACGAAACGAACTCAATGAAATGATTTCCGTGTGGCTGGATGAGATGGCTGAAAGCCATACAACCGTTACTACTGGGCGATATGTTGAAGCATACATCAATGAACAGAAATGCAAAACCATAACGCTGCCGGTCATTGAGTTTGAAGAACTCGAATATCAAAAAAACGGACGAGTGCCTTATCATGTCGTTTGTGAGCGAGGAACGCAAGACGGTATCAGCCGGGCACTAGGAAGCAAAGTTCTCGATTTCAAGGATTTTGACAACATCCCAATGCCAGCACATAAATACGACGACAACGGAATTCGCCGCGATGGGATTAACCCATTGACGCATAATGGATACAATGAAGAGGAGATGGATGACCAATGATAGCGATTCGAGTATGTCCAACCTGCAAGCGCAAGTTTGAAGCTCGTGTGGGAGAACCCCAAACTTATTGTGAAGAGTGTCTTGAACTCAAAACCATGAGTGAATCGTCCGTGTGTTCTTGGTTCTTTGATGACGATGACTTCGATGACGATTTCGATATCTCAGAAGCTGGAAAAGAAGAAAAGGCGGAGACACAAGAGGGAAAGCAGAGTAGACAAGTATTTGACTTGATTCCGCCGCACAAGGAAAAGACAAGACGCATGGACAACGCTTTCTTCCAGGAAGCATTGAAAGGCTGACAGAAGGGTTGATGGAGCTACTTCAACCTCTCGTCTGGCAGGCTGGCAACACTTTGACCGCTAATCGTGAACTTTCATTTAACAAACCGGCTTCCAAATTGAGAAAAAGTGCAATTTATGGTATAATGCAGATATAGAAAAGAAAAATTGTACATACCTCTGACCACAAATCATTCAGATGCAATCTAATCAAAGTTTGAGGTTATCTAAATCAAATCGGAAGCATGTCCTATGAAAAGAAAGTTTTTAATTCCATACGCTGCAGCAACACTGGCAATGGCAGCCACAATCTGCACTGCCGGAATACCTTCCGTTGCTTTAGCAAGGACCTATGAGGGCTATAATGGAATGAAGCGTAGCTCGACGGCAGAAGAGACATTCCAGGAAATCAAAGTTCCTGCCTTTGCCTCCATCAAAGAAGTGACGGCGGAGGAAGCACGAAGCGTAGCTGATGGCATTATCGTTTTTGCATTTCCTACCTGCCCTTATTGCCGGAACCTGATGCCGGAACTTATCGAGACCGCAAAAGAGGAGGGAAAGACCCTCTACTATTGCCAGATTGATAACTACCGCGACAAGTATGAATTTGATGAGACTCTGAATGGCCCGGTCATGACCGTGGCTCCCGGAAAAGGGTATTATGAGCTTCTTGACTGGCTGAGCGATTATCTCATCGACTATACTGTGAAAGACGAGAACGGCGAAAGCATCAGTATCGGTGAAAAGAGAATCGGAGCGCCCACCATAATTACAGTCCAGAACGGGGTTCCTGTATCCTCCTGGAAGCTGAGCATGGTAGAGAATGCCGAGTTCCCTGACAATGCGTATACTCGTTGGAGCCAGGAAACGCAGGAAATCGTATCGGAGTCACTGCATCAATATTTTGCTGAGGAGGCATAAATCATGTCGAATATCACTGTTGGTCGAATCTTGCTTCTGGACCTTGTGTTCCTTGTTAATTCTGCTTTAACTCTTGTTGTTTTCAAGTTCGTTGGTCTTTTGGATGTTATGACTACACCGGCCTTGTTCTTTCATTTTGTTGGTTCTTATATTATCCTGGCATATTTCATGTTTTGGATTTATCCGCAGATTCTGGAAGACCGGGAAAACAACGACGACGATAAATAACATGGTCGGAACCGTAGGCACTTGAAACCGTAGGTACTTGCCTAAAGTTGAGCGAAATGTACTTGCGGGAAGCGTAGCCGCAATAGATTACTCCGAAAGTACCGTAGGCCCGCATACCGCAGGTCATACAATGAAGCGTAGCTGCTTGTAAAGAAATGAAAGACGGATGACGGAAGCGTAGCCGCTGCCCGGTAAAAGGCTGCCGGTTGCGTAGCTGCCATTCGTTTTTTTTGGTTTAGAGGAGAGACGAGAATGGTATATGAGATAATCAGTCCACGCCCACATGGTTCAGAAATATTCGTGGGATTGCATACAGAATACCCAGAATGCATCGACCCGTTGAGTGTGCAGGAAGCAATGCTCAGCGGCGGTAACAAAATCACATTCAAGGGCACTGAGAAAGAATATGAGGCGGTCAAGAAAAAGCTGACAGCCAAAGTCAAGGTGACCATCATCAAAGAACAGAAAACGAAGAAAGAAAAATGATATGACAAAGACTGATTTCAAGAACATTTATGAAGCGTTTATGCATTGCGATACAAATAAGCTGAAGAAAGAATTTGCTGCCATGTATTCTGATAACGAGGAACAGGCGGCAGCAGTCAAGGAAGTCAATAGAGCATTTGCAAGAATGGAGACCGTCACGCCAAAAGCAGTAAACCCGGATGAGCAAAGTATCATTGTGGTTTGCAAGGGATTTGGCGATGAAGGCGATGACACTGTCTGTATCGAAGTGAGAGACTTCCGTAAATGGAGAGAAGAGCACCTGAAAGAATCTGAGCCCATCAGTGATGAGATGCTGACCTTTATGAGCACGGACGAAATCGAGAATGCAGTGATGAATCAGGACCTTCCCACGAAATATGCTTTTGAACTCAGCGCTTGGGACGAGATTCTTAGCTGGAAACTTGCACCATCTAGTATCTACATCTATGGCCTTGAATTCTGCCTGTCCCGTGTGTTATGGGAAATGACATTCTTCGGAGTGGATGAATCCGGTGTGGAGTTGGAAAAGGAAAAGCTCGATACGAGATTTGAGGAAGCGCAGAGGTTTTTTGATGAAAACAAGGAACCTCAAATCGGATTCTCGATTGAAGACATTGCTGAGAAGCTTCTCGGCGATGATTATACAGAAGACTGGTATCCCGAAGAGGAGCAGGAACGCGACCGCCGAAATATGGTTATTTCCTCCTATAAGGACAACAATGAAATGGAACGGCTGCTCATGATGCTTTAAGAGAAAACGAGAAGGGGAGATGAGGATGAGCGAAATCTTCGTGGCGGGAGATATCCATGGAAACTATCAAGGATTGATGGAATCTCTCAATGCAGCAGGCTGGCAGGAAGGCGATACCATCATCTGCGTGGGAGATGTCACCGACCGTGGAAAAGATAATGCCAGAACGGTGTCTTTTCTGCAAGAGCATGAATGTGATGTGAGATTGGTTCAGGGCAACCATGAGCTTCAACACAGGAAGATGCTTCAGTACTATCATGTGTTAATCAAAGTCCCCCAAATTCGGTTGTTTGCGGCAGGAATATTCAGAACATACAAGGCAGGATATACTTATCCCAAAGCAAAAGAAGAACTCAAAGAGTATGAGTGCAGTGCTGATAAACGAATCGAAATTATTCGGGGGAAGCCAAAGACTTTCTATGCATTCGTTCGTGCCTTTATCACCTATACGATAGCATGGGAAGACGATAGCCTTTGGAAGATTATTCTGTACTTGCTGGAAGTGATGTGCGGCAATCCCTATGATGCCGAAAGAACTATATACGAGTATCTCTCCTGTACAAGGAAACAAAGAGCATTATTTGAATGGCTTTGGAATCAGACAGTTACGGAGGTTAATATAGATTATACAGAGCCATATAGATATCAGCATATAGTGATTACGCATAACAATCCTTTTGGAAGATATTACAGTTACGACCTGGATGAGTTACGACCTGGACACGATAAGACGCTCTATATCTTTGGACACATCCCGCATTCCGAAATTGTGAGATTCGACAGGGATTGTTCCGGATGCACTTATCTGGACATTGACACATCTCCGAACTCGGTTGGCGTCATTAAGCTGAGCGATTATCTCTAAGAAAGCATAAGCACCATAGGGGCGCAGAGCCTCTGTGGTGCTTTTTCTTTTTGCATGGGTAAAGTTTCCTTGCTCATACGAAAACGATGCGCAGGTAAGGGCTTTCTGACGGCTGTGAGGAGGTAGAGCAATCAGTTCAAAGTCTGGTTTCATAATGTTCATCAGAACGGATGGCCTGGTCAAAACGAATCTATGCCAAGGCATACAGATTTCTCAGCAGAGCGCAGTCGTCCCAATAAGATAGGTTCAGAACGTCTGCAGGGCCTTGTGACAACTGCCAGCTTGTCTTTTTGGCTGCCCGGTTGTCTCAGCAGACTCTCTCACAACCTCAGCCAGAAACTCGGCTATTCAATTTCGATGGAAGCAGTTCACAAAGCCAGTTTCCCATTGTATAATAATGACATACGTTTGATTTTGACAGGGCAGGCAATAGGTGGTACAGATGGGCAAGAATCGGATGAGCCGCAGGGAAGCGTGAGCAAGGAAAATCACAACGACCACAAATATAATCTTGGCAGAACGGAAAATGCCAGGCTATGGACCGACTCGTACTCTGCAAAACTATTTCCGCTTGAATCTGAGATTCTAGTGGATGACAGGGCTCTTGAGAAAGCCGAGGCAGGGGAATATGTGCTTTGCGAGCAAGTAGACCCAGGAAAATATCAGGATAGAATCGAGAAAGTCCTTGTGTATTTCTGGAGCCGGAAATATCCTTCCTGAAGCCAATAAATTATTGCGGAGGAACCTTAATGGGAACATACATCACGCATGAGGGCTTGCCGTTCCATGGCGCTCTCGAGAAAATCAGAATCAGGTCCTGCCGAGTGGCCGACCTATCTTTGCCAGGGTTCGATGAAAAGCAGCTTCTCGAAATCACACGGGATGGAACAGCGAAGCTCACGCAAAAGACGCCAGAGGGAACGAAAAAGGCTAAAACCCGTATTTCACAAGCCGATACTGACTACATCTTTGCTGCATTCTCCGAAACATTCGCGAACTATCGCAGGAAACGCATCCCGTCAGTTAGTGGACATTGGCGTGTCCGGCTTCTAACGGATGACGATGAAGTATACTTCTACCACGGGGCGAATGGCCAGGACTACCGCTATCACGACGAGTCTCTCACGGATATCCTTCGGCAAAGAACCGGAATGCCAGAGCTGTTCGGTCTTTGTGTTAAGGCCGAAACGAAGAACAAGGTGAAATCCATCGAAATCAGCCTGGAACAGACTGCGGCAGATGAGGTAAAAGACCAATATGTAAATAAGTACGGAATTTGTATACATGATACAAATGAATGGTTGCTCGTTAGTTCAGAGGGCACGATAACTTATAATCGCCGTATTGCGCGTGTGGGAAGAGTCTCCTTGCAGTACGAACTCAAAGACAAGGCGGCGGAGTTCCTCAAGGTATATGATGACCAGAGCGTGTTTTCCCACCCAAAAGGACACTCACCAGATACTGTACAGGATGAGGTTCGAAAGACCTATAGAATAGTCGTGACTCGTGACAGTGGAGACACTTCCGTTCTGGAAGGCTCATTCGACAAGGACGGTCTGCCCGATAACTGGCCGGACTTTGTTGGCAGGCTGACAGACTTCTTCCAGGGCCAGAGCCTCGGGATGTTGTTCGACTCTCGCGTGTATAGCAAAGTATTGAGGAAGTGCAATGAAGTGGCTTTTTGTGGTGTCGATATCGATGGCGTGGTGAGAACACGCTATTACCGCTGTGGGGACGAAATCTGCGAGGGAGATACGGTCGTGGTCCCAACACCGATGAAACACACAATGGCCATTGGACGGGTTGTTGAGATTCGGAATTATCCCAAAGACCAGATTCCGAAAGACATGGCGCGGGTACAAGAAATTCTTGGTCTTGCCAAAGAAACAGAATAGGGAAAAGAAAAAAGAGGGGCTTAGAACAGCTCCTCTTTTCTTGTTGCTTTATTCGCCCAGAGCCTCTCCGAGCGAGAGGACCGCATTACGGACACATTCTGGGCAGGGACACAGAACCTTGCCGGTCTCAATGCCTTTCAGGTCCTTGCAGATGGTAGCACCGCATTTGCGCTCGAAATTCTGTACAAGCTCTTTGGAAATACGGGGCGTGCCTTTGCCATCCGTGAGAATACCTGCCACCATGACAGCGCCAATCAGGGCCCCGCAAGTGCTTTCCATACACCCCATACCGGCAGCATATCCCGCCGTCAGCTTCATCAGTGTTTCATCATCGATAGGTAGTTTGTCCTCAAACACCTTGACCACAGACTGTGTGCAGTTGCACTTTCCGGTCGCTTTCAGTTCAGCAGCAGCCGCTGCGCGTTCTTCGATACTCATATTTCACACTCCTTTTTTCCAGTATACCACAAGATAGGCTCAAGCAAAAAGAAAGGAGCCACCCGAAGGCGACTCCAATGGTTTGAATTTCAGTCTGCGTCGTGAAAGCATCAGGCGGCAGACGGGGTATCCGTTGCTGCATCAAAGAGCAGCGTGCCCTCGCCGTTGTAGCTTGCATCATTCAGAGCAGCGTAGGTGTAGTCAATGAAGTAGCCATCATCACCGTTATAGGCGGACTTCATGGAGATGAGATTGCCGTTGTCATCATAGGTGTTCTCGAAGGTCTGTTCGAAGTTGCCCATCGTAGCATCTTTGCCCTGCTGTTTGGTCATATTGCCATGCTCATCGTATTCGGTCGAGACCTCACTGCCCTGACCAAAATAATAAGTGGTCTTGTTGTCGCTCGCGCGCTTGTGATACACAATGTCATCTGCACCATCTTCGCTGACAGTTTCGATGTACAGGCCATCGACATCCATGGTATCGAAATCGCGGGTCGTGGTCTGGACACCGCTATCATTCGTGATAACTTCCGTGACGGGCAGCTCATGGGTATCATCATAGGTATAGGCGGTGGAGTAGTTCAGATACTGCTCACCATCACTTACGGTGTAGGACTCTTCGCTCAGTTTCCGGCCGTTGTCATCATAGGTGTACTGGCACACGATGGAAGGATTGCCATCCTCATCATCGCGTTCAATCATGTCCCCGTGGTCGTTGAAAACCTGAGTGTACAGATAGTTTTGCTCGCCATTGAGGTAGGAGGCCATTTTCAGGACATTGCCGTTCTCGTCCAGCTCTTTGATGATAACGGTGTCCATATCACTTGCTTTGTCGATTTCACGCATGAAAACCTCATTGCCGTTCTCATCGTACTTATGGACGGTAACAACGCCATCTTCATCATCAGCACTGTAGTGCATCGTCTCGGTGCTCAACAGCAGGTCCTCTGCAGCAGCTTCGTCTACATCAGTAACCTCGGAAGGCGCTTCCTCCGGCGTAGTCTCCTCAACCACAGAACTTTCAGCCGGGGCGGTAGAAGCTGCTTCGGAAGAGGAAGCGGCAGGCTTCTGAGTAGCGCATCCGGCAAGCATCAGGGCTGCAGCGGTTGCCACAGCAGCGGCAGCGGTCAGGTTTTTGTTTCTCATGTTCTTTCGTTCTCCTTCGTTTGGATAGTTTTTGCACAAATACTTCAATGTAGTATTTGTTGTACAACTCCTATTGTATCTGGCTCGCATATCCCGACAAGCAAACAACCATTACAATTTAGTAACTATAAGCCGTCTGCCTTCGGATGGGCGGCTTTTTTTCTTTTGAAAAAATGTTTGACGAAACTTGCGAACAACCTACAATAAGTGTTGTACGACAGATAATAAACCGACATCAACCATTCATAATCTGACAAATTCAGACAGGCACCAATCGGGTGACCTGTCTTTTTTGTTGCAAGACCGCGTAATGCGGAGAAAGTCGAGGAAAGCTATGAACACCATTATGAACACCGCCGAATTCATCCGCGTTACCGACCTCCTGAAGAAGGAGAAAATTGCCAAAAATAGCGTCAACATATTTGCCGCTATGATGGCGATGCGCGAGAACCGCCCCGAAGCAATCTGCGCAGATGGCTTTAAGATGTCTATCCAGGCATCCGAAGACCACTACTGCCAGAAGGACGACGAGGGGAGCTACGTGAGCGTAGAAGTCGGGTTCCCGTCTCCGTCCGAGCCATTGCTCGACGAATATGGTGATGACGGAGTGTACGGCTATGTGCCGCTCACTGTTGTCGATGCCATCATCGCCAAGCACGGTGGAATCCTGCTCGATGAGCAGTAAGCCACTCTATCCAATTCCAGCATGACATTCGGCTGCACGCCGTATGCTCATATATGAAGCAGTTATCGTAAAAATGATAGCTGCTATTTTTATTTTACAAGCCTCGAAAATACGAGGAGAAAGAGAGTTTGCTATGAAAACCGCTATGAACACCAACATCAACACCAACACTACCAATTCCAAGAAAGTTATCCCCGGCATCAATGACGTGGCTACCAAATGCCCTAAGGTCGCTGCCATGTGGAGTGACAAGAACACCTTCTCTCCCAGTAAAGTGGCTGCGGGAAGCAGAAGAAAGTTCACATTTGTTTGCCCAGACTGTGGGCAGGAATTTGAAAGCAAAATCTTTAGTGTTGTTCGTTCGGTAATGAACGGTAACACTGGTTGCCCTGTTTGTGCAGGTAAAAAGATTGTTTCCGGCATCAACGATTTGGCTACCAAATACCCGAAAGCAGCCGCCATGTGGAGCAACAAGAACGCTTGCTCTCCCAGCGAAGCACCTGCAGGCAGCCACAAAAAGGCCGTCTTTGTATGCCCTGATTGCGGACAAGAGTTTGAGTCTTCCATTTGCAATGTTGTCAACTCTTTGATGCGTTATCGCACCGGTTGTCCCGTTTGTCGTGGTTTGAAAGTGGTTTCTGGAATCAATGACTTGGCTACAAAGTGCCCTGCGGCAGCCAACATGTGGAGCGACAAAAACGCTTGCTCTCCCGGTAAGATATCTGCAGGCAACAACAAAATGGCATGGTTTGTCTGCCCCGACTGCAAACAGGAGTTTAAGGCTCCCGTTTGCAACGTCGTCAATTCTTTGTTGCATGACAATACCGGTTGCCCTGTTTGTGCAGGTCGCAAGGCTGTTTCCGGCGTCAACGATTTGGCGACCATGTATCCAAAAGCTGCTGCTATGTGGAGCGGCAAGAACGATTACGCCCCCAGCGAAATTCCTGCCCGTTCGTCCAGACGCGCCATTTTTGTGTGCCCCGATTGCAAACAAGAGTTTGTGACAAGCATCCACAACATGACGCGGGCTATTGCGTCCGGTGTTACTTGCTGCCCCAATTGCAGACTGCAGGGGCGTGCCATCAACGCAGCTCGCAAGGACGAGCACGGTTCTCCGAAATCTGTCGGCACTACGATGACGATGAAGAATGGCAGCAAAGCCACCTGCACCGCTTATCATGGTGTCAACAACATCACGGTGGAGTTTGAAGACGGGTTCGTTTTGTACCATGCTCGCTGGAACCAATTTGTCCGTGGTGCTCTTCACCACGGTCAGAAAGCTACTGAAGAATAATAAAAAAAGCCATCTAATACGAAGTTGGCTTATAAATGTAGCAGCTATCATCTTCCTGCAATGGGGGATGATGGCTGTTTTTTTATTGCAAGCCTCGAATGTTACGAGGAGAAAAGAGGATAATTATGAATACTTTTGTGAAGGTTATGCATGTCAACACCTGCAATTGCGCTGCTTGCGCATCTGTTCCGACTCTTGGCATTAAGATGCCGTATGAGGAAGAGGAAAAGAAAGCTACTAAAACTAGAAAGACTCGCCAAAAACTGATTGTTGGAGAAAACGATTTGGCTACGGTCGCTCCTGAAGTTGCCGCAATGCTGAGTGAGAAAGATAAGCACTTTGCTTTTGAAGTTACTGCTGGAAGCAACAGGAAACTTACTTTTGTCTGCCCTGACTGCAAGAAAGAGTTTGAGGCTAAAATTTGCAGTGTCACAATAGCAGTTTGCCCATGTCCTTATTGCCGCAAAGTAAAAAAAGCGCGTCGCAATCCGAAACCTATTGTTGGAGTTAATGATTTGGCTTCGCAATGCCCGCAGGCTGTAGCAATGTGGAGCGAAAAGAATAAATGCTACCCAGCAGAAGTTTTCGCCCAAAGCACTAAGACTGCAATTTTCAATTGCCCAAAATGTAAGCACGAATTTGAGACGACTGTCACATCCTTTGTGAAAAGCATCAAAAAATCGAAAGGCAATACTACTGGCTGCCCTATCTGTAATGGGACTAAAGTTGTTGTTGGCTACAATGATTTAGCTACGACCTGCCCCCAAGTAGCTGCTATGTTAAGCAAAAAAAACGCTGACTTTGCAACAAAGTACACTATGGGAAGCAATGCGGTTGCAAGTTTTACTTGTCCTGATTGCAAAAAAGAGTTTGAGGCTAAAATTTGCAAAGTCACAAATGTAGTTTACCCATGTCCTTATTGCCGCGATACGAAAATTCTCGCTAATCATATGGATTTGGAAACTTACTTAAAGAAAAATAATCGAGAGGATATTCTTAACTGTATTCGTCCAGATAGTCCGTATCAGGCAAGTGAAGTTTCTTATTCCAGCAACAAAACATTATTTCTTAATTGCCCTGAATGTGGTAATAAATGGGTGATTTCAGCTAATTATCTGACTGCACAAGGCATTAGTTATATGTGTGGTAATTGTAATCAAACGACAAATTTTATTTCCAAGCCAGAGCAGTATGCTGTTCGTATTGCAATGGGTTTTGCAAGGGAAAACGGAGTTCCAAATGCATTCGATGAAGTTCGTCACATTTTTGGCTATAACAACAAATATGGTGTAGATTTTGTCGATAACACTCGCAAGGTTTGCATGGAGTACAATGGTGTATATTGGCATAAAGACAAAAAAAGAGTTGATTGCTATAAATTCATCAAAATCCATAATGCCGGATATACTTTTATTCGTATACTGGAACCGGGCTTAAAAGCTTTTGACAAAAAATATGACATTGTATTGCCAAAAAACTACAAACACGGTAACGAGTATGAATCAAAAATCATGGAGGACCTTGGCTATAAGCTTATTTCTTTATTTGAGGAAATCTATAATTACAAGGCCACTCCTGAAATTCAAAAATTAGTCGATTTTAAAGAATTCGAAAAGTGGTACGATATTCATCGCAAAAGAATTTCTGCAAAAGCTACCGACAACGCAGCAAAGAAAGCTGCCTGATAGATTACAAGACCTCTGACGAACTCAGTCGTCTTTTTACATAGATAGCGTTTCCTGCCGTTCACCCATAACCGGGTGGGCGGCTTTTTCTTTTGCCAACTACTTGCCATACGTCAATTTCATGCATGAATTACAAAATAGTAACCGTTCCATACAACCGCTGGCGATGACTACCAGTTGTAGTGTATTTGATGGGACTTCCAAATTCTATTTTACACGCACATATTGCAACTTACGGTTGTATTTGCTATACTAATAACAACCGATAACAACCAACAAAGAGCAAATAACAACTAACAGGTGTTGCGGCAAACAAGGGAGGCTAATCATGGTGAGCGAACGAGTGATACTTCACTCTGACATGAACTCTTTCTATGCCAGTTGCGAAATGGCTTACCATCCCGAATTACAGGGTAAGCCGATTGCGGTATGTGGTGACCCGGAAAGGCGAAATGGCATCGTGTTGACTGCCTCGTATCCGGCCAAATGGATGGGCGTGAAAACCGGAATGGCTTTGTGGGAGGCTCAGCAGCATTGCCGAGATATCATCTTTGTCCCGGCTCATTATGATTTATATACACGATACAGCGGATACACCAGAGAGATATTCCTCAGATATTCCGACATGGTTGAACCGTTTGGCTTGGATGAGGCGTGGCTCGACTGTACCGCAAGCCGGTCTCTCTTTGGAACAGGGGAAGAAATAGCTAAACAAATCTCCGACGCCGTGAAGGATGAGCTCGGCATCACCTGTTCTATCGGCGTGAGCTGGAATAAAGTCTTTGCAAAGCTGGGGTCCGACTATAAAAAGCCGGATGCCATCACCGTCATATCAAGGTCAAACTGGAAAGATATCGTGTTCCCGCTGCCTGCCACGGACCTTTTGTATGTCGGGTCCAGAACGGGGAAAAAGCTGGCAAACTACTGTGTCCATACAATCGGCGACTTGGCGACTGCCAATCCGAATTTTCTGAAAGAAAAGCTTGGAAAAGTTGGCTCCATGCTATGGGGATTCGCAAATGGCCATGATACGGGAGCAGTGGCGAAATATGAAGGCAGAGAAGCTCAGGCACCTATCAAAAGCATTGGCAACAGTTGGACTACACCAAGAGACTTGTTCACGAATGAAGATGTCTGGATAGTTCTCTACCTGCTTTCAGAAAGCGTGGCAGCAAGGCTCAGAGAGAATCATTTCCGATGTCGAGGCGTGGAGGTGAGCCTCCGAGATTCCAGCCTTTTCAGCTTTGAGCGGCAAGTCAAGCTGCCTCAGCCAACGATGCAGGAAAAGGATATTGCGGAGGCAGCTTACCAGCTGTACAAGAAGAACTACCGATGGAGCGAGCACCTCCGCTCGGTTGGCGTGCGAGCCATTGACCTGCGGCCGGATACCGAGCCAAATCAGATATCTTTTGAGTATAGTGCCGAAAAGCAAGAGGAGACTGAACGACTCGAATCCGCAATCGACGGGATACGGAATCGGTTCGGATACTACTCCGTGCAGCGAGCCGTCATGTACAAAGACCGGTTTCTCTCACATTGCGATGCAAAGGGAGACCACACCATACATCCACACGGATATTTGCAGGGGAGTATCTAATTCATGCCAGAACAAAGAACCAAGAAATATGTCGAGGTCATCGCCGATTTCTCTCCTGAAGGCATATTGACACCTCAGACAGTCATCTGGGACACAGGTCAGAGATTCGACATCACCTGCATCTCAGAAGTATTGCCGCGTAAATACTCAAAGACCGGCGGCGTTGGGGTGCGCTATACCTGCCAGATAGGCAGAGCAAAAACATACTTGTACTATGAGGTTGACAAGTGGTTCGTGGAAGCGAAGGAGGGGCACTGTGAATAGCAAGTATCGAGAACAAACCTGCTGCTTTGTCGGGCACAAAGATATTCCGCCAGGAGAACAACTCAAAATATTAGCAAGAGTTGAGCATCGGCTTATCCCGCTTATCCAGCAAGGTGTCACTTATTTTGGCATTGGAGGCTCTCTGGGTTTCGATACTCTAATGGCAGATATGCTGGTTTCCTTGAAAGCCGCACATCCTCGTATTCGCATCATTGAGGTTTTGCCTTTTGAGGGATACCGTTCCAAATGGAGCTTAGAACAGCAGCGGCACGCTGAGAAGATTGACAAGCAGGTAGACAAAATAGTATATGCTGCAAAAGAACCAAGTAAGGGAGTATACCTTCAAAGAGACCGACATCTAGTCGATTGTTCTGCCTATTGTATCTCCTATTGCACAAGGACTACCGGCGGCACGGCATATACGGTGAAATACGCTCTGGAACATGGTGTGACGGTGTACAACGCTTCGAGTTTCGATGTGAGTGCCTTGCTTCAGGCCCGACCGCTTGGGAAATACGGATGAAAAGGCCCCTGCCAAATACGGCAGAGGCCATTCTATTTTATTTGTCATCAAAAACCGGAAATGCTGCTTGCAGGAGGTCCTCTGGAACAAGAATCGTACTGTCACTATGAATTGTATCAAAAATACTTTTCATTCTATCATCATCAAAGCCACATTTTTGAATCACCCAGATGATGCCGTGAACCTCGACTCCGTTCTTTTCTGCGAGCTTTCGCAAGCGGTTGTCTCCGGTCACTAGAGACCATCCTCTGGTTTTTGCAACAGCATACGCCACGCAGTCATAAAATGACAGTTTGTGATGCAGCTCTCGCGTTTCCACGGCCAAAACGAATTCTTCATCGGTCATGTCTGTGGTTTTTAACCCACAAGTACGAAGCTCATCAGCGTAAGTGGGTGGGTTGAGTACCTCGTCCTCCAACATAGAGCTTTCCATATAGATGTCATCTTCAAGAGCAAGAAAATCCTTATATATGTCCAACTTAAAAGAGTCAACGAGAATATTTGTGTCGGCAAACAGAGTCATGCGCTTTCTCCTTCTGCCCCACAAATAGCTGCAGCTTTAACGGTATCGACATTTAACAGCTCAGCAGCCTTCGATACGCTAATTTCATTATCAGTATAAGCGCGACAGACAATTTGCTCCAACCGAATAGGATGTTCTCTGATATCGGTAGTATCTTGTGGGTATTCCTTGGCATTAAGGATAATATCATAAGTGCGCTGACTAATGATTTCCTCCTGCCTTGCACGAAAAACAATGCACTGCTCAGAAACTCCATATTCATTCTGGACATACACGATTTCCTTAAAACTGATAAACGGTCGTTTGCTACCAACTTCTCGTTTCAAATCTTCGCTGGGCAATAAAAACCGTCCTGCAATATCGTCAATCTGCCGCTCAGTAGCATTGGTAAAGAGCAAATGTGCGAATTCATGTGCAAGGGTAAAGCGCTGACGGCCATAGACCATACTTTCATTTACAGCGATGATAGGGAAGCCCTTATTGGAGAGTCCATTATACCCCGAGAAGTTCTTGGTAGATACACCCATGTCACGCTGTTCGACCAGAACGACATAGATGCCCTTGTTTTCGAGTACGCTGGTAAGATTGCCAACGGGCCCGGTCGGAGCCAGGCCAAGAACGCTGCGCATATAGGAAGCGGACCGGTTTGCATCCTCAAAAACAGGAATTTTCTCTTTGGGTAGAGTGTTGGCGTCACAAACGGTATTGGCGCACAAACAGGCATCGTAATAGCGCTGTGCAGCGTAGCGAATCTGAGCAACGATAGCATCCTGCTGAGATGCGGCTAGATTGTCCGACTTACGGAAAGAGCCATTAAAAACAGTAACTCCCTCATTGTACGCCATGAATTTACCAAGAGTAACATCCAGCGCTTTACAAATTTTCTTGATGGTTGCAATGTCCGGACGGCGTTTACCATTCTCAAAATGGGAAATGCTCATTTTACTGACATCGATTGCGTCAGCCAACCATTGCTGAGTAACGCCTTTTTGAGAACGATAATAGGTGATGTTTTTGCTGATATCCATCGCCTTTCCTCCTTTCTGCTGTTTACATTATACGCTAAAACACTGCACTTGTAAACACTGGGGCTTGCAAAAATTCTCTATAATTTCAATAATTTCTGGCACGATGCAAACTATGAGGGAGATTTCCTGGCATTTGGAAAAATACCCCTAGGACTTTGAGCTTTGCTGCACAAAAACAAGCCTCCGCTCTTTGGCGGGGGCTCTTCTTGTATTCTCAAAAACGTTGAATTCAATTTCACTGAATTCCGATTCAGCATTATTTGGCGTGGCTCAGCTTGGCCCGGCAGCACGATGCCATGGCGGCCGAACACAATGATTCTCCAGAACGGAATTCTCGACGTTCGGTGCGAATCGTATATAATCTAAATAGTAAACACAAAAAAGAGAGGTGAAGAGCCATGAAGGTCTTAGTCATTCCAGATTGCCATTTGAAACCCTGGATGTTTGCGCAGGCAAATACCATCATGAAAAAAGGCATTGCAGACAAAGCTGTCTGTCTCATGGACCTGGCAGATGATTTCGGGGTACATGATGATGCGCAGTATCTGGAGACCTATGAAACCGCAATTGCGTTTGCCAAGGAACATCCAGATACTCTCTGGTGCTACGGGAACCATGACCTGAGCTACATCTGGGGAAAACCGGAAACCGGATACCATCCGGAAAAAAGAGGGCTGGTGTGTCAAGAAATTAAAAAGTTGACAAATACCTTGCCAAAGAAAAGTCAGCTTGCATATATCCACAAAATTGACAAAACACTTTTCATGCACGGCGGCCTTGCAAATCTCTTTGTTCAGCTCCGGGTAGCACCACAGAACCGAAAAAATGTTCTCGCGGCTGTCAAAGCTATCAACCAAATGAGTTGTGAAACAATGTGGGCAACAGATTCTCCTATCTGGTATCGCCCGCAGCTGTCTCCAAATCAGAATGCAAAACGTTTGTATCGCGGCGGCGAATATCTGCAAGTGGTAGGACATACGCCGGTCAAAGAAGTGTATCTGGAAGGCGGAGTACTTTCCTGTGATACGTTTTCTACTTATCGTGATGGAACCCCATACGGGTCACAGGCTTTTTGTATCGTGGATACCATTACTTTGGAGTTTGAGACAGTTAAAGGTAGATGAGTGCCGATAAAACAAGCGTTGAGAGAAACGGTGCTATATGCTATAATATTTTCAAGTTCAAGAACCACAGCCGATACAATCTCAACGAAGAGCTTGATACCTGCTTGAAACTGCACAGCAATAAAAAGCAAATATCAAATAACAGAAATGCAGCTTAAAGAGAAAGGCTGCCATATAAAATAGCAAGAAACGTTTGCAAAAATAGCAATCAGCGCGAAAGGGACGTCCCTTTCCTTACGGAGAAGAACTCCGTAAGGAAAGGGACGTCCCTTTCCTTACGGAGAAGAACTCCGTAAGGATGGGTTCTGGCTGCTTCCTGCGCTGCGCGGGGGTGGCACATCTGGGCAAACTGATTGACCTGTATTCTTATCCGGTCAGAACGGCAATGCGGTTTCTGCTGGAAGATAAGACGACAGGTGAAAATATAATCTGGGCAACAAATACTTATGAACGATACGGCGATGGCTATCGGCAGGATAATCAAATCACGCCGGAGCTGATTTCCGGGGTATATGCCAATCTTATCCAGCCGCGCATTTTGAAAGCGGAAGAAGAACAGGCGGCAAGAACGAAATCCAAAGCCGAGGTCTTTACGCCCTCTTGGGTCGTCTGCTATATGAACAATAAATGCGATGACGATTGGTTTGGACGCGAGAACGTATTTAATACGCTGAACGGTGAACACTGGGAACCAACGAAAGAGCCTGTTTACTTTGAGAAAGAACGGGATTGGCAGCGGTATGTTGATTCTCGGCGGCTGGAAATCACCTGCGGCGAGGCCCCTTATCTGGTGTCCCGCTATGATGCCGCTACGGGTGAAGGACTGCCGATTGAAAGCAGAATCGGGATTCTGGACAGAAAGCTGCGGGTCGTGAACGAGAACACCGATAACGAGACTGACTGGCTGAAATGGACGCGGCGGGCGTTTGAAAGCACCTACGGCTACGAGTATCAGGGTGACAACCTGTTGGTTGCGCGTATCAACCTGCTCATGACCTTTGTGGACTATATGCAGGAGCAATGGCGGCGGGAGCCGACAGCCAAGGAACTGAACCGGATTGCCAATGTAATTTCATGGAACATATGGCAGATGGACGGCCTGAAAGGGACGATTCCGGGCAAGGAACTGTACATATCAGACGACTACGAGCAGCTATCCCTGTTTGCAAGTGACTTTGAACAGGAAACGCTGTTCGATGAGGCGGCTAAGCAGAATAAAAAGTACGAATGTAAAATCCGTGATTGGCGTGCTATGCGGACAATCACTTATAACCAAATGAAGGGAGAGAAATAAACGATATGAAGTTCGATTATGCCATTGGTAACCCTCCATATAATGCTGACTTTTCTATTTCTGGTGACAATGGGAAGTTTGCGGCCCCCGTTTATAATCTTTTTATGGACGCTGCATACGGTATTGCGGATAGAGTTGAATTGATTCATCCGGCACGTTTTTTGTTTAATGCGGGAAGTACGCCGAAGGCATGGAATGAAAAGATGCTTAATAATAAGCATTTTAAGGTTTGTTACTATGAGCCTGATTGCAAAAAAGTGTTTTCGAATACAGATATTAAAGGTGGCGTAGCGATAACTTATTATGATAGAACTCGTGAATATGCGCCAATTCAAGTTTTCACTCCATACGAAGAACTAAATGGCATTTTGCAAAAAACCAGAGAGTATAGTGAAAAGTCAAATGTTGGTGATGTCGGCATTTCTAGTTATGCTTATCATTTCACGCCTATAATGCATAGAGAGCATCCTGAGGTAAAGGCGTTCCAGAGCAAAGGCCATGAGAATGACTTGAAGTCAAATATTATAGCCAAATTGCCAATGATTTTCTTTAAGGAAAAGCCTGATAATAAGGACTATATTACAATTATGGGACGTTTAGATAACGAGAGAGTATCTATGTTTATTCAGCGTTCCTATATCAATGTGGTTAAGAATTTGGATAGCTATAAGATTTTCTTGCCAAAAGCGAGTGGAGTTGGTGAGTTTGGAGAAGCCCTTGCCCCTGCTATAATTGCAATGCCAGGGGTTGGACACACAGAAACTTTTTTCAGTATAGGCAATTTTTCTACATTGCAAGAGGCGGAAAATCTACTTAAGTATCTCAAATCAAGATTTGCTCGTGCATTGCTATCAATCTTAAAGAAGACGCAAATGATAACGCCGAGCAATTTTAAATTTATTCCCCTTCAAGACTTCACTCCCAACTCCGACATTAACTGGTCGGCTTCCATCCGCGACATTGACCAGCAGCTCTACAAGAAGTACGGTCTTTCCCAGCAGGAAATCGACTTTATCGAATCTCATGTAAAGGAGATGGCATAATATGAGCACCAAAATCGTCATCAAAACAACGGACCGCGTTGTTCCGATGATTTATGCCTATACCACTCCTGAGATTGCCCGCCATAACGGTTGGACGAAAATCGGCTACACCGAGCAGGATGTAGACAAGCGATTGAGCCAGCAGACCCATACTGCCGATGTGGAATACAAAGAAGAATGGCGCGGCAATGCCACATTCGAGGATGGCTCCGGCGATACATTTACCGATAAAGATTTCCACCGCTATCTGCGCAAGCTGAACATTGAGAACGACCCCAAGAACGAATGGTTCCATGTGACGGGACCTGTTTCCCGCAACCACTTCTATGATTTCCGTGCGAATCGCGGTATTTTGCAATCGCTGACCGCCGCAACCCCGTATAATCTGCGTGAGGAGCAGGAGGATGCGGTAGAGAAAACGCTGGATTACAGCCGCCTGCATACCAAGGGTGAATACCTCTGGAACGCAAAGCCGCGCTTCGGCAAAACACTTACGGCCTATGAGCTTTGCAAACAGATGGACGCAGACACGGTCCTTATCGTGACGAACCGCCCTGCGATTGCAAACTCGTGGTATTCCGACTACGAGAAGTTCCTCGGTCCCGATTCCGGGTATCTGTTTGTGAGCGATACCAGCTCCCTGCAGGGGAAGCCTTTTGTTGTGAGCCGCAATCAGTATCTGGATATGCTGAACAACGACGACTACAAGTGCATCGAGTTCGTCAGCTTGCAGGACCTCAAAGGCTCCATTTACTTTGGCGGTGAATTTGAAAAGCTGAAAGAAGTCAATGACATTCATTGGGATGTTCTGATTATTGACGAAGCCCACGAGGGCGTAGATACCTACAAGACGGATGTGGCGTTCGACCATATTGACCGCAACTTTACGCTGCATCTGTCCGGCACGCCGTTTAAGGCCATTGCCAGCGAAAAATTCAAAGAGGACGCCATCTATAACTGGACCTATGCCGACGAGCAGAAGAAAAAACGCGATTGGCAGGGTGACCAGAGCGAGCAGAATCCCTACGCGAATCTGCCGCAGCTCAATATGTTTACCTATCAGATGTCCGAGGTCGTTCGGGATGAACTGAAGCAGGGCATTGAAATCAACGGCGAGACAGAAGAATGGGCGTTTGACCTAAATGAGTTTTTTGCAGTCAATCAGGCCGGAAACTTTGTGCATGACAGCGCTGTGGACAAGTTCCTTGATGCGCTGACTACACAGACTAAGTTCCCGTTCTCCACACCGGAATTACGCGATGAATTAAAGCATACGCTTTGGCTGCTGAACCGTGTGGACAGCGCCAAAGCTCTAGCCCGCAAGCTGAACAACCATCCTGTTTTCAAGGATTACAAGGTCGTCGCGGCAGTGGGTGACGGTAGATTGAACGATGATGATTCTGCCAAGAAAGCGTTTGACAGCGTGACCGAGGCTATCGCCCAGAACGACAAGACAATTACGCTGTCTGTCGGACAGCTCACCACGGGCGTTACGATTCCAGAATGGACTGCTGTGCTGATGCTGAGCAGCATCAAGAGTGCATCCCTGTATATGCAGGCGGCGTTCCGTGCGCAGAATCCGTGCTTGTTCCACGACAAAGGCAAGTTCTACCGCAAGGAGAATGCTTATATCTTCGACTTCGACCCTGCACGAACCCTTATGATTTTTGAGGAGTTCGCAAATGACCTGTATGCCAGCACATCCGACGGGCGCGGAGATACCGAAACCCGCAAAAAGCACATCAAGGAACTGCTGAACTTCTTCCCGGTCATCGGTGAGGATGAAGACAGCGAGATGGTGGAGCTGGATGCCGAAAAGGTGCTTTCTATTCCGCGAAAGATTCGCTCCACAGAAGTTGTGAATCGCGGATTTATGTCCAACTATCTGTTTCAGAATATTTCCAATATCTTCGGCGCTCCGCAGGAGGTCGTGGACATTATTACAAAGTTCACCCCCGTGGACGAGCCGAAAAAGCAGGAAGTCAAGAAAGAAGATTTGGACCGCGTCCATGTGGATGAAAACGGCGATGTCAAAGTAGATGAGGGCTATGTTATCGGTTTGGCTGATGACATTTTTGGCGATAAAATCTATGATACTGTCGGCGAACAGGTCACGCAGGCTATTGATAAAGTCGCCGTTGACAACCAGCCCAAGGATAAGGCGCTGGAAGCGTTGCAGGAGGCTTTCAAGGCGCAGGCTGTTAAACCCATCGTGGCTGCTGCCACCTCCAATTACGGCACGGAAATCAAGGCTTCGGATGCCAAGCGTGTAGAGAAGAAGCTGGGCGAGGATGCGGACCGTTTGGTGGCGCGGACTTACGGCGACTATCGTATCGAAACCAACCAAATCGAAAAAGAACGCCATGAGCAGTTGGCTGCTGCTGCGCCCCACGAACAGGCAAAAATCAATCAGGAATTCGACCAGAAAAAGGCAGAGGCTACTGAAAAGCTGAAAACAGCTTTGAATGATACGGTCAGCAGCTTCGTGGAAGATGCCGCCAAAGAGACTGTCCGCAGCTATGAGACACAAATCGAGGAACGCAAAAAGAACGATGTGGAAGATACCATCCGCGACCATCTACGCGGTTTTGCCCGCACGATACCGTCATTTCTGATGGCCTATGGCACAGAGGATACCACTCTTGCCAACTTCGACCAAATCGTTCCCGATGAAGTTTTCCAAGAAGTCACCAGCATCACGCTGGAGCAGTTCCGTTTCCTGCGCGATGGCGGTGATTACAAGGATACCGCCACAGGCGAAACGAAGCACTTTGACGGGAAGCTGTTTGATGAAGTCGTGTTTGATGATTCCATCAAAGAGTTCCTGCGGTTAAAGCGTGAACTGGCAAACTATTTTGACCCGGCGAACGAAAAGGACATCTTCGACTACATTCCGCCGCAGCGCACGAACCAAATCTTTACCCCGAAAGCAACCGTGGCAAAGATGGTATCGCTTTTGGAAGAAGAAAATCCCGGATGCTTTAATGACCCGGACAAGACCTTTATTGACCTGTACATGAAATCGGGCCTGTACATTACCGAAATCGTGAAGCGTCTGTACCAGAGCGAAGGCATGAAAGCTGCGTTCCCGAACTCCAAGGAGCGGCTCGAACACATCTTTGAAAAGCAGGTCTACGGTCTGGCTCCGTCCGAAATTATTTATCGCATTGCAACCAACTATATTCTTGGGTTCTCTGAGGAGCATAACGGAAAGCAGTATAACTTTCGTATGTGCGATGCATTGCCTTATGCAAAGGATGGGACGTTGAGCGAAAAGCTGGATGAGTTATTTGGATAAAACAGTATAGGAATATAGCTAAGCCGCCAAGCGAGTGAAATCGTTTGGTGGCTTTTCTTTTTGCTACGGAAAAGTAGACATTGTACTTGTCATGAGCTTGTTGCATACTTGCTACGAACTTGCTAAAAACTTGCTAAGCACTTGCTACGCTTCACCTCGAAGCAAGTTCATTTTTTTGCGCGAAAGAATATCGGATAAGTGACGCTTCCTACTCGTATGACCGAAAGAAAACATGCAAAGACTCTACCATTCTGGTAGGGCTTTTTTGCTGCCCAAAAAGTTGGAAAAATGTCGCAAGCGAGCCGCTGAAACCTCAGAATTTTGTCGCAGCCTTTCCGAATATGAGATGTATCTCACAAAAGCGAAATGCGCTGCTTCGTATCTGTGGTGAGACAATCGGAACAGGCGAATAGCAAAATCTCAGCTGCCGCAAATGCTGTCAAGTTCAAATCACAACTCCCAAAAGTTTCGTTTGGGAAAGCCTGCATTAAAAGTTTCGTTCTGGAAAATGCAGAGGGGAAAGGAAAATGTCGAAGCATATATGCACTGATTTTCTTCTTGCTATTTGTGCAATCCGCTCAAATTGGCGATAAATATTCCCAAAATAAATAAGTCAAAGCGCTTTTGGTGTATAATGGCTCTGACAAACAGAAAAAAGGAGAACACTATGAAAAAGGTTGTATCATTAGCACTTTCGACTTTGCTCGTCCTCTCTTTGGCCGCCTGTGGCAAGGCAGATAGTTCTGCTGCAACAGCCGCAAGTGAATCCAGGTCAAGTACTTCGTCAAATAGTGTTTCCGATAGCACACCAGACGACGTCCCCGATGGGGTCAAAATAGGAGATACATATACCACCGCAGATGGAAAGCAGCATGTTCTAGTGGAAGCTGGTACAGGTAACGATTTGCCTACGCCATCTCCTGAACCCAAAATCACATACGATAATGATTTCCAGGCACAGACACTTGTTGATAATGAAGAATGCACCATTATCTTGCAAAGCGTTGGCTACGATGATGATTATGGCTATTATTGGAAGATTTACTTTAAGAATAAGACATCGGATAAAAAACTCAACAACTGGTTTGGCTCCTGCACATTGAATGGCGTGGGTGCAAGCCTTTCGTTCCCGAGTGTTGAGCCCGGTCAAGAAGAAACGGAAGTTTGTCGTTGGAAAAGCGCTGGGCTTAAAATCTATAACATCAATCCGCAGGATATCAATACGGTAAGTTTTTATCTCAATGTTTATAACGAATTAGATGATGCTGTCCCACGACATGACCTTGTTGATGACGATTTCGTGGTTTATCCAAAAGGGGAAGAAAACGCAACCGAGCCAAAGCATGAAACTCAACCCACAGACCTCGTCCTGGTTGATAATGACGCTTGCGCCCTGATGATTTGTGGATTTGACCCCGATGGTCTGCTCGGTTATACGGCCAAAGCTTACATAGAAAACAAGACGGATAAAGAAATCATGTTTGCCTTTAGAAGCGGAGGCTCTATAAACGGTTTTGAATGCTTCCCTGAAACAGATACAATGGGAATCGATGCACATACTAATGTCTATATGGACATCTACTATCGCGATTATTTGGATACTTATGAGGCCAACGGTAAAGACCCCACCTCTATCACCGAAATGGTGATGCCAATCGTTATAAACAATTTCAATACTCGGGACATCTATGTAGATGAGACTTTCACTATTAACCCTCAGACAAATTCCGTGACAACATCGGAATAATTTGATGCCCTCCTGCGATTAAAATTGTTGGCTTTCCCAGACTTCATTTGCAATTTTGCAAATAAAGTTTCATTCTGGAAAACACGGTGGAAAAGTAAAATGCCGAAGCGCTTTTGATGTATAATAGCCTTATACAAAGAAAAAAGGAGAAAATCATGAAAAAGGTTGTATCATTAGCACTTTCGGCTTTGCTTGCCCTTTCCCTGGCCGCCTGTAGCAGCTCTAACACTACCAGTACTGCTGCCAGCAGTGCAGCTACATCTGATGCTGCATCCTCCGAGGAAAGCACCAGCGACTCTTCAACGAGTACTGCAAGTAGTGCTGCCGATAATGCAACGGCTGAACCCGACATCCAGTTCGATGAGAGTTTCCAGCCACAGACGATTGCCGACAACGATACCTGTACCATCATCTTGCAGAACGTGGGTTATGATGACAGCTATGGCTACTACTGGACCGTTGATTTCCAAAATAAAACGGATGACAAAACTCTTTGCGCTATCACAAGCAGCTCGTCCTTGAATGGAATCCCGGCAGATACCAGTTGGTTCCCGGAAATTGGGCCAGGAGTGAAAACCACCGAGGTCGTTTCGTGGGATAAAGCAGGACTGGAAATCTATGGCGTGAAACCGCAAGACATCGATACCGTCAAACTTCACATCGATGTCTATGATGAAGCAGAATGGGATGTGTCGAATCGTGATGACCCTGTCGATGATGACTTTGTGATTTATCCGAAAGGTGAAGAGAACGCGACAGAACCAAAACACGAGATTCAGCCCACGGATATTGTGCTGTTCGACAATGATGCCTGCAGCATGGTCGTTTGCGGATTTTATTCTGATAGTTTCATGGGCTATACGGCGAAAGCCTACTGTCAGAACAAGACGGATGACCGTATCGATGTCATTCTGGACAAAGGCTCTATCAACGGCTTTGAATGTACCCCGGAAGGAGCGGCACTACTGGAACCACATTCCAACGCCTATGTTGACATTCGTTGGCAAGAATATGCTGAAACTTATGCAGAGAATGGCAACGACCCAACATCCATCACAGAAATTGTAATGCCAGTTTTTGTGAGAAAAGACACAGGGAACAATACGGTATACATTGATGCCACTTATTCTATTGACCCGCAGGCAAGAACTGCAACGCCGATAGTGAACCCCCAATGATAGTCGCATGATTTTCCGAAACCAAAAAACTTCTGGAATAGCAGCAAAACTTTTCTGAGTTCAGAAAACTTTTGGCATTTTTGGAAAAAGTTTTCTGGAATGGGAAAACTCTCCGGCTTTTTGGAATGAAAAAATAAAAGCGCTCACCATTTTTCGGTGGGCGCTTTTCTTCATAAATCAGGGCAAGGAGACCCGCGACTTTAGTCGTGGGTTATTGACTCTTCAGTTTTCTTTTTCAGCCATTGTCTTCTCACAAACGGCGTGACATAAGTTTCATCACTCTTCAGCTCATAGCCATAGCTTTCAGCTATCAGGATGGCACGTTCGCTTGCTTTCTGTCCGGCAGGCAGGTGGCGAATGAAACCATTGATGTTTTTGGACGAAGCATCATATTTGGACTTGTCGAACACCCGCAGCGGCTCGTCGTCATCATTGCCTTTCTTGCGATAATCGCGGGGCTTTCCGCCAATCATCAGGCAGCGAATGCCAAATGGAGCATCTGCATGAGTTGCAAACGAATTTTTGAACGACGCATCGGTGGGCAGAACATCCGGCAAATCACAGACAAGGGACGTGTACAGCCAGAGAATTAGGTTCGTGACGCTATCGACCAGCTCTGGAAATTGAGCCCGGTCAGTCAAAATATAAAACCACTCGGTGCTTGTATTATAGTATCCGGCCAGGTCTCCGAACTTTGTCTCGACTTTGTACAGACACACAATCTCGTTGTCGCGGCAAGTCTCTTTCAGCTTAATTTCCTGTATCAGCTGGCAGACATCAAGCTGAAACAATGCACCGTTGGCGGGAAGAGTTCTGCGGCGATGGTGCAGCGTATCTTTCAGAAACTCCGTTGTATATTTAGGTGAGATGGGTCTTGGCCACCAGGACCACATGTTCGGAGTGTTCTCAATCAGCGGCTTGTCCGGCAGCATATCCACGGTATACTCGTTCACATAGGTAGCCATCGAAAGGACTGTGTTCGTATACAGATGTGAGAGCAAAGCGAGGTTGTTGATGCTGTCGAAATCTGCAACATTCTCATAGCCATAACGCTTGTAGTACGAAAAGACCATATCCAAGCGTCTGTCTTCAGAAATCTGAGATTCACATTTGTCGTATGGCCGATTGTTGAAAAGAGCATCACTATAATAGACAGGAACATCGGCGAGGGGATAGGGGTCCCGGATGATGATTGGCTCGTTCTCAGTTGAGATACCGACAATGTTGTTCACAATATCGAATTCCTGAGGCTTGAGGTATTCGCTCCCCTGCATCAGCATATCGATTACCGCGTACAGGACAGAATCATTACGTTCCACATTTCCGTCAATGGATAATCCTGAATGAACACATTCCTGCGCATAAGCAATAGCCTTGAAATACAGAGCATAGTCCTTATTCTTCTTGATGGGCTTTGTGAGCCCCTGCAAAAACTGATGATAGCCTTTAATGAACTTGTCGGGGTTTGCCATGGCAAGCTCTACCTGAGAGCTGACGGCCTCAATGATGGGTTTGCACTCCTCAGCTTCACGGACCAGGTGAACGAGGAAAGTAGATGCTTTCCCAAAATCCATGTCATGCAATGTCGTCGCAACCTGGCAAGCGCTGGACAGGGTTCTTCTCTGAAATACCCAGATAGACTCGCCCTTGCTCCGATATTTCTTATCCCATACCGGTGCGTATTTATCGACTAAGGTATTACCGAAATCTTCCTGCACTGCCAAAACACCATTTTCGTTCTGCACAGTATCCTCCTCATAGTTTCAGCTGCCCTACACAGCTCTGCGCAGTGGGCAGTAGTTTGTGGGTTATCTCGTTGCGGAAATACTTAGGGTCCACGGCCCGCATCCCGAACCGCACACGGTCTAAAGCATCTGCATCCTTGAGAATCGTATATAGCAGCCACACCCGTTCTTTGTTTCGAATATTGGATGCTTTGAGGTCTGCAAGAGTTTTGCGGTCGTCTAAGCAATGATATTCGATGAGGAAAGCAGTTGCCGAATTGCATTCGGGAGCAGCGTCATAATAAATGTCCTTGGACTTTGCTCCGTGGCTGTCATCGACTTCATCATTTATCCGGCCAATATCATGATAAAGAATCGCATCACATAACTGGTGGGATTCTTTTTTCGTTAAGGCAATGCCCTGAACCTGAACCAAAAGCAGCGCATCAAAGAGAACTCGCAGCGTATGCTCGGCGTCGTGCTCATCATCATTAGCCCGGCCATAATCATCATACAGAACAGAAATGCGGCTCCGGTAGCGCTGGTAGAGAGGGTAGAACGCCTGAATTTTATCTGTCAGAGCGTTAATGCCGTATAGTGTATCGACCTTTCTATCTTTTACGGCAGCCGGTGGGACAAGGACCTCTTTTTCTTCATCATTCGGAAAATACTCGATGATGTCACATTTGCTAACATGGGCAGTGATGATTCTACTGTTCTCGAGACTCGGGATGCGGCAGGCAAAGAAACAGGCTGCCTTGTAGCTTGTGGTCCAGGAGAAAGATTTCTCGTATGGAGTTGACTTGCTCCCTTCCCCGCGATAGATGGTCACAACATCCGGCAGGCTGGACAGCTTCTTTTCAGTATCTTGCTTTTGCTTTTGAGATTTTCCAGTAAAAACCTTTTGCAGGCCATTCTCACTGAGGGAAGAAAAGCCAAAATCACTGGTGCGATACAGGTCAAGAAAGAGAACATATAAGTCCTCACCAGAATTGGACAACTCAATGTATTTAGAAAGAACCGATACGCGAAGGCAGTCTTCCAGGGAAAAGAAATAGCTGCGGATAAAGGAAACGTTCCCCGATGAGATTATCTCAGCCATATCCAGAACTCTCTGCTGGAATTTCTCGTCCGATTCGCCGTTCACGGCCAGACGCTTGTCGCCATAAATGTTTAGAGAAAGAACGATGGGAATGGCCGGATTATCGAGTTCACAGTAATAGAGCGGGGCCAACATATTGCGAGCGGCATAAATCCTGCTGATGGGAAGTCTCGGGTACTTCTTTGCAAAGTCACTGGCCGTTAAGCCGACACTGTAGCCTTCTTTGTAGTACCGTTCAATATCTGTGCTCGTCTGCACTGTGGTAAGGGGAAGCATCGTATCAAGACTTGCTTGATTTGTTTGTATCAGAATGTCTCCGATTGTCATAGCTTTTTCCCCTTCTGCAAATTCATTCCAATAGCATTATACCATATTTCACAGGTTTGCAGAGCTTAATCGCAATTATATTCACAATTACTTAACTTGTTTCAGGTGCATCTCATTTTGCGCTGGGGGGTGTTCTACCGCACCTTTTTGAAACGAGTGAAAGAAAACATGTTCGAAAAGTCAAACTCAAAATATCTGGGGTTCATCGAATTTGCTCTTGCGCTGCTGTGCGAACTTCGTACAATAAGAATTGTACAAGAGAAACGGCAAGAGACATTTGTAGTGATTGTAGTTGGTCGCCACAAATCGATGCCGTGTCTGCTTGCGCATAATTACCTCTTTTCGAAGCCCACAGGTCATTCTCTCACCTGTGGGTTTTGCTTATTGCGGAATCGTGCGAATTGCAGACAATTAAAGACAGAGCGATTGTGAGATGGGGCGATACCGATGCAGTAGGGATGAGAATCTTAGCAGCTAAAAGATTAAATGTGGAGAAATAAAAATTATGGTATACGTGATTGGAATTGTAGCAGCCCTGATTATTCTCTTTGGATTTCTCTGCTACAAGAAAGCTCCGCCCACGGAGGCTATCGTTGTGACCGGCTTTGGCCTGTCTAAGCCTAAAGTGGTTTGCGGAAAGGGTACATTTGTTCTGCCCGTTCTTCAACGGGCTGACCGACTGAATATGCGCCTTTTGAAAATCGATGTCAAGACTCCTGAAACAGGTGTTAAGACGAAGAACGGCGTAAGTCTCTGGATTGACTCTGTTGTCACGATTCAAGTCTACAGCGAAAACTCTACCGTTCTGGATGAAGAAGTGAAGGCATCTGGTCTGAAAGACGCCAAGGCGTACATCATGTCCCGACAACAGGCAGCCATCTCGAACTTTCTGGGCATGAACGAACAGGGCATCAATGAGAAAGTCAATGACGTTCTGCAGGGCAACCTGCGTGAGATTGTCTCTGACATGACCGTTGACCAAATTCTGACGAACCGCAAGCAGATGGCTGTGAGCGTTATCGAGAATGCTCGCCCCGACCTTGCTAAGATGGGACTTGAGGTCGTGACTTTTAACGTCCAGGATATCAGGGATGCGGTGGATGTTCAGGGCCACAACCACGGCGTCATCGAGGCTATCGGCATTGAACAGGAAGAGCTTGTGAAAAAACAGGCTGAAATTGCCCGTGCTCAGGCTGCCCGTGATGTAGCCTGCGCGAAGGCCGATGCTGAGATGGCTGCAAATGCCAAGGAAGTTGAAGCGCAGACTGCGATTGCCAAACGCAACAATGAATTGCAGCTCGCCAAGGCAAAGCTGAAAGCTGAAGCCGATAAGGCTGCGGCTGACGCAGATGCTGCCGGTCAGATTCAGATGAACCTCCGAGCCAAGGAAATCAAGGAAGCAGAAGCGGACGCTGAGATTGCCAAGCAGAAGAAGATGGTAGACCTTGCCGCACAGGAAGCCGAGGTGCAGCAGCGAAAACTGGATGCGGAAGTCCGCAAACAGGCAGATGCTGACCTGTACCGCCGCCAGAAAGAGGCAGAAGCCAAGAAGTACGAGGCGGAGCGTTCCGCCGAAGCGCAGAAGTTTGCCAAGCAGCAGGAAGCTGAAGGTATTGAACTTGTAGGTAAAGCGGAAGCTGAAGCCATTCGCCAGAAAGGTCTGGCTGAGGCAGAGGCTATGAAACAGAAAGCTGAAGCCTACAAACAGTACAATGACGCAGCTGTTGCCGAAATGCTTATCAAGGTTCTGCCTGACATCGCCAAGAGTGTGGCGCAGCCGCTGTCCAGCATCGATAAGGTGTCTATCATTGGCGGTGATGCCTCCGGCGTGTCTGGCGTTTCCGGGAATGTTCCTATCCTCATGGCTCAAACCATGCAGACGGTGAAAGAAGCGACCGGCATTGACATGGGCGAAATTGTCCGTGCCAACAGCATCCAGGCAAAGACAGACCGCAACATCAACATTATGACACAAGGCGAACTGCCTGAGAATAGCCAAAAGGAAGGAGGTGACAAAGCAATGGAACGCGTAGAAGGCGGCTATCTGATTCATGAGAAGACTCTCAACGGTGAGGAAATCACTCATTTTCGGCCGGATGTGACCGAAGAGGAGAAAGCTATCATGAAAGACAAAAAGGCCAAAGATTAAAGGCAACAAATGAAAAGAGGGTGACTCGAAAGAGCCATCCTTTTTTCTGTTGTGGCGCAAACGAAAAGTTCATAGTTCATGGTAGCCATCCAATTTGGGTGACTGTCTTTTTTGCATGTTAAGGCTTTGTTGCAAAATTGTGCGAATTGCAGACAATCAGAATTAGAGCATAGAGCAAAGGAGTTGAGTACCATCTCAAAGTTTGCAAGCAAAAAGCTGATTGAGCGAAATCGCAATATCATGAAAGACTACGGCAACGGCTATTCCATTGAGGAGCTTGCCGCAAAATATGGTTTGAGCGTCCGTACATGCTATCGAGCGTTAGACGACGCGAAACAGGAGGCCAGAATTCAGTTGGCACAGGTAGAGGATGCCAGAAAGGCCGAAATCCTTGCCGCATACAAAAATAGTGTTCCTCTCAAGGAAATGATTGCGAAATTTCATGTGACAGAAGGGTATTGCAGCATGGTTGCCGATAATGCCGGGCTCACTGAAAACCGTAGAAATGAGCGCATCAAAATTCGGCAGAAACCCCGCAATGAGAATATCTTTCGAGAATACGAGAGCGGCGTGCCGGTGCAGAAGCTATCTGAAAAGTATCAGCTCTCGGTTCCGGGCATTTACAAAGTGATTCAAAGAGTCAGAAAGCAGAAGGAGGCGATGAGTTTTGCAATGGATTGTGAAACAAACCAAATCGAGGGGGTATGAGTTTACCTTCGATATTATGAAAGACGATGCTGTTATCGGCCAGGCACGCTATATCCCGAAAATGCTGCGGCAGGGTTATGGTATTCGACTGAATGATTCTAAGTTCCTGCTGCAATACATGCCAGCTGCTGACGCAAGGGCATACATGCACGGAATCAACACGGAAAAGATTCTAAGACACCCTTTTGCCATTCGAGAAAATAATCGTACCGTGGGCGAAATTTCCGTTGTACGCACAAAGACCGGATTTCTCCAAGGATACAACTCTATTGCGATGCAGCTGTATGGCAAGGAGTACCAGAGCTACAAAATCGGCTTTGGAAGAGAAGGCATATGCTGCCCTGTATTTCTTGGCGGACAGCAAATTGCCCAAATCAACAAGAGTGCGGTAGTCAAGGACAATCTGGATGAATACCTGATTTACGCGGTCAATGAAATGGCTCTGCTGCCATCCGTTATGTTCGCCATTTACATCGACGGAATGTACTACGCAAATCGCGGCGTGTATGCGAAGGACGCGATAACTATTAAGTGCGAGTACTGCCTGAATGAGGATGTCCTGTCTCACTATGACCCGAACTTCATCAAGGGGTTATAATTCCAACGCCTGGCATTCACAGACAATATCATATTGCGGAACTGTGCGAATTGCAGACAATTAAAAGTGGATGAATTACAAAAGCTACAGAGGATAAACAATGAGCTATGAACCCATTATCACACCGGGCAGGAATTTCTTTCTTGTCTCGACGGAGTACAAGGAGAGCTGCTCCGCCTGGTGCCGCAAGCAAATTGGCACGACACTGAGAACCTGTCAGGGACGAATTATCATCATCGATGCGACGGGCGAGTATGCGAACCTGGCGCTTGACCATGACAGACTAATTCGAGAAAAGATTCCGTCCATTATTTTCCGGTATAAGCTGGTTGACGGGAAACCGTATGTTGCTCACGTCATTGAGGTTGATACGGAAGCAAGCGAAGCACCACGCCTGATTGTATACGATATCAGCCGTACCTTAATCACCAGCTGGAAAGTCGGCGTGGAAGCCATCAATATAATCCTGCAATCTTATGCCGTGATGCGGGACAATGAAATCGCATGGCTGTATGTTCCGTTGGACCTATATACCAATGTCAAGCCCGAAAGCGAATCCTGGAACATTCTGGAACGAACCATCAAGGGCAATGAAGGAAAGCTCATGACAGTGCTAACGACCCGAAAATTCACCATCGGCATGGTTCAGCGCTGCTTACATATAACAAAAAATAAATTATTGGAGGATATTACATGACAAACGAACAGCTGAGAATCGCATTGACGGCAAATGCCGTTACTAAACAGACCCGTAACCATTTTGGGTTCAGTGACCCGTGTGGGAAGACTCTGGAAGAGTACAACAAATCTTCAATGCTTTGCTGTGTAACGGCAGCGCAGAAAATGAACACGCCGGGTTTCGAGCGTGTCCTTGCTGCACAGATTTTCCCCTGCTTCACCATCGGCTGCTGGAACCAGACGAAGACGGTCTATGATTTTGACTACGAGTTCCAGAAAATTCTTATGGATACGGATGACATGGCGATTCATCAGGATATCCTGCAGCGGCTTCCGATTCGTGATTTCTTTATCCCGGTGTATGACAGCTACGACTACAACGGTATGTTCGTGCATGTGGAATTCGACGAGAAAGAGAAGACCACTGCTTTCGGCATCGTTCTTGTCGGCCCGGCCAAAGGCAGCCATGATGATTTCACGTTCCTGACTCTGCCTGCCTGGGCCAAAGAAAACCAGAGCTTGACGGAAGCAACTCGGAGCACGAAAGAATACCTGGAAAAGGCGGCCGGGCAGCGGCAGGTAAATGGTATCAGCATACCGGCTGTGATGGAAGCAGTTCCTTCGGTCTTTGACGGCGGCACGCCTTATGTTCGCCTGGCAATCCTGTGTGCCTACTATCTCGCCAGTAAGAACCCTGATGCCCGCCTGGAAACTTCCAAGAAGCGTGACCGCCCGGTATTCGTGTTCCAAGGGAAAGCACAACGCATCAACGTCAAGGCATATACCGTTGGTGAGAATGCGGCCAAAGAATACAAGAAGAACGGGGAAGGCAAAACTCCCCGCTGGCGGCATTACTGGTGCGGCAGTGGCCGGGAACGTCGGGAATGCAAATTCATCTATTGATGGGATGAGGTAAATATCATGGCTTCCCATACTTATCAGGACCCGATTGGGTTCTATGAATGGTTCGATGACCTTCCTTATGCTATCCAGGATAGTATTCTGAAACACCTGCCGCATATCGAAGGCGAGGAATGGTTCATCGTCATTATCTTTGCCGCTCTTATTCTAATGATTCTGGTTTCAGCGTATCTGGGCTTTGCAAGACATAATGTCAAAAAAACGAGTGAACGACTCAACGCTTTGAAAGAACTGAACAACACGACTGAATTCATGCCGGTCGAAGCGCAGTACCGCTACTATCTACGTTCTGATACGAAGCTGGAATACGAGGAGTTCTCGCTCCCGAAGTTCTTTCGCCGTGAAGTGAGGGAAAACTTCAAGCTGTACAATACCCTGCTTGGCAATGCTCGGGCAAACACTGTATTGTATGAAACATATGGCCGCGAAATCCAGGAACTCCCGGATTGGACAGAATCGGATGACGATTGCGGACGGCATATCCCGTTCTTTCTCTACCGCAACATTGAGAAGGAACTGTACGATGAAACGGTTCTGGATTGTCCCGTGACAACTCCTGAATTCGTCTGCACGAAAAGTTATCTTCCCAAAGATGCCAAAAATCCGGTTGAGACGGAAGAGACCTATACACTGGAGGAACTGGAAGAGTACATACGCCGCTTGAAGGTCGCGGCTGAGGTCAAGAAGAACAGCCAGAACACAGGCTGAAAAAGGCGGTAAACAAATGCAAGAGGCGGGAGCCCGGGGTTGTTGGTTGCAGAACGTCTTCACACCTGAATTCTTGAATTTTGCCAGTGCTTTGATGAATAATGAAGAGCGCACGCCCCGTCTATAGCCGTAAGGCTTAGGCGGGGTTAGCTCGTGTTTTGGAGCAGAAATCAGAAATTATTGTTTTCCGTTCTGATAAAGGTATTGCCTGGTTGTGCGAACTGGATACTATAAAATTATAGTAAACTGCAAGGGAGGTGAGTGCTTTGAATATTACATCCAGCTATCAGGTGAGAATCGTCAATTGCAGCGTAAACCTCAATGAGACTGTTCGCATTTATCGCAAGGCACTTGCCTACCTGATTGGTGTTGTCAATGAAAACTGGGATGCCGTCAAACGCATTGATACCGGCAATCTTGAGCAGCAGCGCTATATTGACAAGCTAGTTCATGGCACCAAAAATCATGAGGCTAAGTATCCTGAATTTGATAAGCAGTTCTATAAGTACCCGTCGTATTTGCGCCGTGCAACTATTACGGCCGCCATTGGCGCGGTAAGCGGCTATCACAGCAATCTAGCTAATTGGGAAATGTCCGACAAAAAGGACAAACAGCCTACTCTTCAAGTAGATAGAAAAGCTTTTCCTACATTCTTCCGCGTTGATATGTTCCTTGTGGACGGCACACCCGAAAAGGTGAAAGTCGTAAAAAACCCTAAACCGAAGGATGAACTCACGGCAGAAGAAAAGAAAATCGAGAAAGCAAAACGCAAAGCTGCTGAATTACAGAACTCTCAAAATGAACTGACGGTTTTGAGTAATCACTGTACCGTCCGCTTGAAAGTTTTCTATAAAAACGACTGGGTGTGGGCAACTGTCACGCTGCGTAAAACGGATATTGCCTATTTACGCAAATACTGGATGCACGCTTGCTCGTCAGCCCCTATGCTCGAAAAGCGTTTCGGCAAATACAGCCTGCGCTTTGCTTTTGAGGAAAATACTACTCTTAGTGATACTCCTATCGATAAGCAGCGCGTCTGCGCCGTCGATTTAGGTCTCAATACCGATGCGGTGTGCAGCATCATGACCGCTGATGGAACTATCCTTGCCAGGAAGTTTATCAACTTCCCGAGTGACAAAGACCATCTGTATCATGTACTTAACCGCATCAAGAAGTTCCAAAGGCTGCATGGGTCCCGGGAAGCGCATAACTTTTGGGCCTATGCAAAGCACGTTAATGATGAATTGTCCAAAAAGATTGCTGCCGCGATTGTAGAATTTGCGGTCCTCTATTCTGCCGATGTGATTGTTTTTGAGCACTTAGATTTCAAAGGCAAGAAATCATCGTGCAAAAAGCAAAAAATCCAGATGTGGCGTAAAAATGGTATCCAGCGCATTGCGGAACATAAAGCGCACCGCTGCGGTATTCGTATCTCGCACATCTGCGCTTGGGGGACTAGCAAACTTGCGTATGACGGCAGCGGCGAAGTGAAACGCGCACCAGATAACCATTCCCTTGCTACTTTTACAAGCAGCAAACAATACAATGCGGATTTGAATGCGTGCTACAACATCGGCGCACGCTATTTCATCCGTGAGGTAACAAAACCCATGTCAAAAAAGGCATGGTCTCAATGCAAGGCTGAAGTTCCTGACATTGAGCGTAGAACCCAATGCACTTTACACTCTCTCAGACAGCTGCATGCCTTTTTGAGCACTCCAAAAGAGGCTCGGCCTGAAGCAGCCGCCTGATGTAGATGTACTGTGTTGCGACAACTTTGCGGGAGACTAACCCTTATGTGGTGACCAATGCCGTCAGGCGTTGTGAGCTAAGTTTGGGCTGTATCTCTACCTTCGGGTAACGCAGAGACTTACCGTGGGGCTACAACCCACGGAGAAGCCCCGTTTAAGCCGCAAGGCTTAGGTGAGGAGGTTCACATTCTGCGGGCATTGACAAACAGCCAAAAATGTGCTTAGGTTAAAAATCCTTGCAAAAACGTGCGATACGCATACAATAAATAAAAATCCAAGATAGAACGAATAGGAGATACATACCATGAGTGAACAGAAAGAAAATGCTCAGCTCGAAGCCTACCGGAAGCTCGTTGAAGATTTCAAGCGTTTCGTCAGTTCTGAAATTCGGGCAGAGGAGAACAGTTACCGGATTGTGGACATGACTTCCGAAGATGCCGAAATCGATGACCCGAGCGTTCCGGTGACTCAGCTGGAAGATGAAAAGGCGGAGAAGCTCGCCAGTATCTGCATGGACCTGTCCAATGCCACGCTGTGGCTCTACTACAACCGCGACAAGTTTGCGAACGTCGAGTTTATGCCTCTGAAAGAGGAGACTTTGAAGGAATACCAGAAGCAGGCTCAGAATGCTCTGAATGAACCGAAGAGCCCTCTGTATCTGAAATCCTGGTATCAGCTCATTGAAATGTTGAGTCAGGAATGCATCCCGCAGCGCTACGAGGACAACGGTCAGCGATATACAGACGTCTATGTGAACACCTATATGCTCATGTACCTGACCATGACCCGACTCAAGAACGGCGGAACTTTTACACGCCTTGCAAACGGGCAGGGAAGCGATGCTGTGAAAATCACGACCATCGCAATGTACTACTTCTCCAGCCTTTTGACGGTTCTCTGCACCGAGTACTAAGCAGCATTTTCCCGCGTGAGTGATAGCGCTCATGCGGGAATTTTTTGTGATTTTCTATTGCTAATCTGTGCGAATTGCGTACAATGAAAAATATAAACCCAAAATATATCTTATCGTTGTCCCGCATGAATTGTTTGTGCGGGGCTTTTTGTTTGCGGAAAGGAAATGCACTATGTACGGTTTATCAGAAGAAAGCCTAACGATTGTTGGTGTTATTTTGATTGTGGTTGGTGTCGCTATGATTGGTTGGGGATTTGAATAAGTCGCCGCCGCATTCTCGTGACTTTAGTCGTGAGTTAGGCGGCGTTTTTTCTTGCAATTTACCGCGACATATGGTATAAAATAAATGGTGATAGTTATGGTAAACGCAAAAGATTCGGCATTAACATATGGTCGAGGATATGTTTACAAAATTCAATATCATGTTGTCTGGTGCGTCAAGTATCGCAGAAAAGTTCTTATCGACGATGTGGAGCAGTCGCTCAAAAAAGAGCTGTTGGCAACGGCGCAAAGTTTAGGAGTCCACATTTCCGCAATGGAATGTATGCCAGACCATATCCATCTGCTGTTGGATTGCTCGCCGCAGCACTACATCCCTACAATAGTTAAAGTCTTAAAAGGGAACTCTGCTCGGCATTTGTTCATGTTTTACCCATCACTAAAAGACAATCTTTGGGATGGACACCTTTGGAATCCATCTTATTTTGTGGCGACCGTGAGCGAGCAGACTTCTCGGCAAATTGAGGAATACATTTCTCGCCAGAAAAGCCGCTAAATCATTAGAAAGGAGGCGCTCTTTATGGAAATTGTATCCAGCTATAAAGTTCAGATTCTCGATAACAGCAGCATTTTCAACGATACGATTCGCATATACAGAAGTGCGCTTTCCTTCCTGATTAGTGTGTTCGACGCCGAGTGGGACGCTTTGCACAGCAAAAAAGCGAAGGAGCGCTTCAATGTAGCTGAGCATTTGGTCCACGGGACAAAGCACAACATCGCCAAGTATGATTTCGACGCCCGTTTCCATAAGATGCCGTCGTATCTGCGCAGGGCCGTGATTCAGGAAGCACTCGGCAGTGTCAGCAGCTACCGCTCGAATCACGCCAACTGGGAGAAGGATGGCAGGCAGGGCAAGGAACCCAAACTGCAAGCAGAACATCTGGCGATGCCGACCTTCTACAATAAAGAAATGTACTGTGCTTCGGATGACCCGTGTGCCGCGTACTTGAAGCTCTTCTTCAATAACGATTGGGTTTGGGTGAAGGTTCGGCTGCGCGGGACAGACGTTCGCTACCTGAAACGCTACTGGCAGCATTGCAAGCCTTCGGCTCCGACTCTGGAAAAGCGGTACGGGAAATACTACCTGCGCTTCGCTTTTACAGAAGAAGTCAAACTTTCCGAAACACCTGTAACCAACCAGCGCATCTGCGCTGTTGACCTTGGCTTAAACTCCGATGCGGTTTGCAGTATCATGTCCGCCGATGGAACTGTCCTGGCAAGGAAGTTTATCAACTTCCCCAGTGAAAAAGACCATCTGTGGCATGTGCTTAACCGCATCAGACGTTACCAACGGGAACATGGCTCTCAAAATGTACAATCCTTCTGGAAGTATGCACGCCGCCTGAACGACGAACTGGCAAAGAAAATATCCTCTGCCATTATAGATTTCGCCGTGCTGTATTCTGTGGATTGCATCGTTTTTGAGTACCTTGATTTTCGTGGCAGGAAAGCCAAAGGCAGTAAAGCACAGCGCTTGCACATGTGGCGTAAGAATGGAATCCAACAATACGTTGAGCACAAAGCTCACCGCTGTGGAATCCACATCTCGCGCATCTGTGCATGGGGAACCAGCAAGCTGGCCTACGACGGCAGCGGTGAAGTCGTGCGCGACGAAACCAACCGTGCGCTGTGTGCTTTCCAAAGCGGAAAACGCTACAACTGCGACCTGAGCGCCAGCTACAACATTGGCGCTAGGTACTTTGTACGCGAACTCCTTAAACCCTTGCCGGTGACGGTGAGGTCTGACCTCTGGGCAAAAATCCCAGATGCTCAGCGCAGAACTTCATGTACATTAAGTACCCTTCGTGCGATGACCGCAGCCATGCAAGAGGCGGCGTAGTGCGACCGGTAAACTGATGTACGATTGCGGCCTCTCTGGGATTGACTTTACTGTGGGGCCGCATCCTTCTGGATGCGGCATCTAAGGCGGAGCTGTATTCCCAGAAGGCAAGTCCCTCCTAAATAAATTGGAGGGAAGCCCGCGACTTTAGTCGTGGGAGGTTCACTGGAATCAGGACATTACCAATGATAAACGGGTCGGAACCGTTGTCAGAGACATTGGCGTTATGGTTTTGGCAACCGGCATCATATTTGTGATGCAGCGGGCAATAAACTAAATTGGGAAAATGTAAGGCAGGCTCATTTCGGGCCTGCTTGTTTTTTTAGGTAAACATATGACGATGACAAAGAAAATTGACCCACGGCCATATCAGCAGAAAGCTGCTGCGGCGATTCACAGAGAGTGGGATGCCGGGAATAAGAAAACGCTGGTTGTGATGCCGACCGGAACCGGCAAAACTATTGTGTTTGCAAGCACCGTGAACGACCAGGTGGCAAAGGGCGAACATGTCTTGATTCTTGCGCACCGGGAAGAGCTTTTGCAGCAGGCAAGCGATAAGCTCAAGATGGTGACGGGGCTTGAGACTGCATTGGAGAAAGCGCAAAGCTCGGCGCTCGATTCCGATAAGATGGTCGTGGTTGCCAGTGTTCAGACTCTTTCCAAGCAGAATCGGTTAATGAAGTATCCGCGTAATTATTTCGGGACTATCATCATTGATGAAGCACATCACACGGCCGCCAAGACCTATAAGGGAATTCTCAAACATTTCAGTGATGCCAAAGTGTTGGGCGTAACCGCAACACCCGACCGCAGCGATATGAAATCCCTGTCCGATATCTTTGACAGCCTTGCATTCGAGTATAAACTCCCGGATGCAATTCGGGAAGGATATCTCTGCAAAATTAACACGAAGACAATTCCGGTCGAGGTAGACATCAGCAAGGTTCATATCAATGCCGGTGATTTCAGTGCTCAGGACCTCGGCAATGTTCTTGACCTGTATCTGGACACGATTGCGGATGCCATTGTGCGAGAATGCCGGAACCGAAAGACCGTTATCTTTACTCCTCTGGTACGAATCAGTAAACGGCTGTGCAATATCCTCAATAAGCGAAACTTCAAGACTGCAGAAGTCAATGGCACGTCTGCGAACCGGGAGAACGTTCTGAAAGGGTTTGACAATGGCGAGTACAAGGCGCTGACGAACGCGATGCTCCTGACGGAAGGCTGGGATTGCCCGACCGTTGACTGTATCATCTGCTTGCGTCCTACCAAGAGCCGTAGCCTGTATGCGCAGATTGTGGGACGCGGAACACGCCTATGTGAAGGGAAAAAGAATCTTCTCGTGCTGGATTTCCTGTGGCTGACAAAGAAACATAGTCTTTGCCATCCTGCTGATATTTTCTGTGAAGACCCGGAAGTGGCACAAAAGACCACCGATATGCTGGCGGATGCGGCACTCACCGGTTCGAATAGCCAGGAGAATTTCGGGAGTCCTGAATTGGGGCTGATTGAGGCAATCGAGGAAGCACAGACTGAGCTGGACGAGGAAAAGCGGAAAGCACTGTGTGAACTCGAAAAGCAGGATACGATTCAGCGCAAACTCCAGGCACAGCGTCAAAAGCCGAGAGGATTGGTTGACCCTCTGCAGTATATCTTCAGCATCGAAGCGCCGGAACTCAACGACTATCAGCCGATGTTTGAGAGTGAAAGGCAGGAGCCTTCCGATGACATCATCGATAGTATTTCGGACTTCGGTGTGAAAGGCGACGCCATCAAATTTCAGGGGCTTGCTGATGCGATTCTCAAACGGCTCATTGCTCGCAGAGCCAGCGGTATGGCTACTCCGAAACAGATTCGATGCCTTGAAAGTTTTGGGTTCGTCCATGTCGGACGCTGGACTTTGCAGTATGCAAGCAGTTTCCTGAACGTCATCAGCTCCAACAACTGGAAACTTCCGAATGGGTTTGACGCATCCACGCTGGACCCGGAAAAGAATACGGCAGAAGACCTCGCCAAGCTGTATCCAGACTACAAGGAGGATGAGACGAAAAAAGCACCGCGTGGGGATGCTTTCATCTGCTGCTACTACGATGCAAGCTACAATTTGGCTCGCAAGAAGGTCTGCAACAGTGAAAAAGAAATGCTGAATCTGTATTATTCGCTGTTCAACAATTGCGAAGCAAAGTGCTTCTATTTCACGAAAGAGGCGGATGCCTGGATGGCAGAAAAGCAGAATCTGATTGCCAGAAAGACCGGAACACCGATTCCTGCCGCACAGCCGACTCAGGCAACACCCGCAGTACCTCCTCCCTTTGTCCCGACAGCTCCCGCCAAGAGCCACGAATATTATTGCTGCCTTGCCCGATGGGATGGGTCTTATATTGGCTATGAGATTTATAAGAGTGAGCAGGCAGCTCAGAATGCCCGAAAGCAGATTGCCCGGCGCGGTGAGACGGCAGTGTATGCCACGGTAGAGGAAGCCGAAGCGTGGGTCGAACGGCAAAAGGCAGCAAGAACCAGGAGGTAATCACATGCGTACAAATAAAACTGCAAGCCATATTTATTACGAACTTGACCACGATGTACAGGAATATGCGAAACGGCTTTTAGCCAAAAAAATTCTGCACGCGGCACAGCAGGACAATACTGCTTCATTGCCTGACGAAATGGCAAAAAAACTCTCCGAAACGACAGTATTTCTGACCGAACGCCTCGCGCTTTTGTATGAGCTGAATTCTAGATTCCGAGGCATCCGATTCAGCACTTTCGGAGAACAACCTGCTGTTTACACTACCATGGTCCAGCACAATGCTCCGCTGTACGATGAGCTGATGCTTGGACGGGCCTACAGTCTTGCCAGCTTCCTTGCCGCTGAAAATCCAGATATCAGAGAAGTGGTTTTGATGAAGCACAGGGTCTTGGCTGCAATTTACAAGGCTGCTGCGCACATGAGGGAACAGACTTTGGAACCGGGGAAAATCAAGGTTCAGAGCCAGCTGTTTGTGTCTACGGCAATAGAGCTGTTTGATGGTCTTTTGAGTGCAGCGGAAGAGAAAAAGAACGGCAGCGATAAAAGTGCCGCCTGAGTTAGAAATTAGGAGGATTTGCTTGATTCGAGTTAAGAAAGAGAACCACCGTAGTTGGTTCATGAGCAACTATTATCCTTGCGAATTTGTGATGAATGGGATTCGCTACAAGAACGCTGAAGCAGCGTTTCAGAGTCACAAGGTCCCACTGGAAGAGCGCAGACAGTTTGCGGACATGCCACCGGCTTCTGCCAAGCGCTTTGGCCGCAATGTAGCTATCCCCGCAAACTGGGGTGAGGCTCGGGACGACGTGATGCGCCGCGTGGTGATGGCCAAGTTCGAGCAGAATGAGGACCTCAAACAGCGCCTCCTCGAAACGGGTACGCAGCCTATTGAGGAAGACACGACCAGCTGGCATGACAATTACTGGGGCAACTGCCACTGCCCGAAATGCCAGAACATCCCAGGTCAAAACCGGCTTGGAACTATTCTGATGGAAACGAGGGATAAATTGAAAAAGCAAGCTGGCAAATAATACTTGCAATGCATTGCGGGTTCCATATAATTAAAACCGTAATCAAAAAGACCTATCTTTTGCGAGGACTCCGTTGCCGACGGCGTTCTCATTTTCTTTTTTTAAGACAAAAGGCTGCCGCCCAGTAATGGGTAGCAGCCTTCTTTTTTTTGATTGTGGCAGCCAATACGGCGGCAAATCACCTTACCGCGTTCAGAACGATTCACTGCACAATCTCGCCAAGGTCGTTTGCATATTTCGGGTCACACATCATGAAGTAGTTGACGGGGCCGTACTCCAGACCGAGCTCCTGCGCGTATGCCTTGATAGCTTCCAGAACGTCCTCTTTCTTGAGGCCAAACTTGGAATGCAGACGCGCAAACTCTTTGTCAGAGACAGAAACGCAAGAGCAATTTTCTGCATCGGTTTCTTTGCTGCCCAGCATCCCGTCAAAGATGTCCTGTCCTGCACAGAGAGTCGTCTCATTGTTCATCGCATAGGCGATAACGGAAGCCTTACAGTCAAAGTCGCTGGCTTCCACAAGGAAATCCTCAGGGCGGCCGTGACGTTCAACAACGTTTTCATAGATGTCCCGGAGTTCGATAGGAGCAGAAGGAGCGGTCAGCGCTGCTTTATGAAGGCGCATGAATTCCACAAACTTTTCATCCGAGAGGGTGTCGGTATAAAAGCCGATGCCGGAAACGCGAACCTTCATTTCGCTGGCAAAGTAATCGTCAATTTTGGAGACGATTTTCTGCTGGACCCGCTTGTATGCTTCCTGAACATTGGAAGCCGTGTAAAATACCGGGAACTTCATGATGTCGATTCCCTCCGGCAGACTCGCGTCATAGGCCGCATCAATGCCGCCTCGCAGCGCCGGAACCGCGTCATGCAGCTCTTTCACAGAAGAAATGTATCCGGTAATGTACAGCTCATCGTTTTTGCTGTAATGCCCGATAAGTCCCACATAGAGGGTCTGCATCAGCATCCGCTTGAAGCTGAACCAACAAAGACGAATGGGTAGAATGACATTAGCAGCCGTACCTTCCGCACGATAGGTGCCGGGGGCAGAGACCTTTTCCAGCAGAATCTGGTCGTTCTTGTCACCGTATTTTTCCTTGAAAAGAGCTTGAAGAATTTCAGTGGACGAAAGAGGAGTGGACATTGGAATCGTTTCATTCAGAAAAGAGAGGAATGCATCCACGTTGTCTTTCTGCCATGCGTCATCAGACATGCTTGCACGCTGCATAGAGAGCTTGTCTTTCCCGTCGTCAGGCAAGGGCTCATACCCACAGGCGATACGAAGCTCGTTCTCCGTGACAGCATCCGTTGCGCTTGCAATTTTCTTGATGGTATTCTCGGTCGGCTGAGCTTTCGCGTTGCCGTTCGCAAGGTTACTGATATATCCACGAGTCAGCCCCGCTTGAAACGCAAACTTACCCTGTGTGCGGGTTCCGATGGCTTTTTTGACCAGCGATGCCAGCCTTTGAAAGTCGGGCTCTTTGGGAAAGGTGGCCTTCGTATCCTTATTGCTGTTCTTTTCAAGCACCGACTTGTCCCAACCGGTGACAAGGGAATACCCAATATCCTTCAAGGATTGATAGGCAACCCCATTCTGGTCAAGAGCCGGGAAGTAAGTACCGCTGTTATCTTCCAGCTGCTCTACTGCCTCACGCACCATCCTTGCTTCGTTCATCAGGATGACGTCCGGGGCTTCAAGCCGGGCAAGACTCTTGTACCGACTATTGAGGCGCTCGACTCGTGCGGCCAATGCAGTGATGTTGGCAACTTGGTCTTCCGTTGCATGGGCAGAGATATCTGCACCAAGTTCAAAATGGTTCAGTGCAGGAATATCCACGCCTTTGCTCTTGGCGAATTCCACAATGGCTTCCGCGCCATAAAAACGCTTCTCATGGGTTGCGACAACTTTCGTTATCGTGTCGGCCGAGTTGTCCAGCTCAAGCACTTCACCTTTTCCGGCATCCTCGACATAACACCTGGCGTTGGTGAGAAAGCCTTTCAAAAAATCAGCATCCACATCCAGCTTCTTAGCGATGCCGGGCAGCTGCTTATAGAAAATCACGGGCGTGGCGAGGTTAACAGAAATCATGGTGTACTCCTTTCAAATATGTCATTTGCTGTATAATAATGTCATCTTCTGTAATTATAATAGCACATCTCGTACTAAAAAGCAAGCATGAATTTACAATAAATGACAATAAAATACACAAGATGACATATTTGGGCAAAGCGGTTGATTTCCGAGTCTTTGCTACCCTGTGACGGAACATGCCCTGTGCGTCTTGTCTATGCCACGATTTCGCCATAATTTTGCCTTGCGCATCCGTGCGAATTGAATATGATGGGAAATATAAGATAAATAAGTGTGAGCCGCAGAGATTATGTTTCTGCGGCTCTTTCTTTTGTGGTCCCCATGCGGATTGAGGTGTCTGCGTGGGGATTTTTTATTGGGAGATATAACATGGCAAAGAATGAAAACCTGCATAAGGCAAAGGATGCGAAGAATGATGAGTTCTATACCAGAATTGAGGATGTCGCAGAGGAGCTGCGGCACTACAAGAAGCATTTTGCAGGCAAGGTTGTATTCTGCAACTGCGATGACCCGACATGGTCTGCTTTCTGGCGTTACTTCCATCTGAACTTTTCTGAGCTTGGTTTGAAGAAACTCATTGCAACGCACTATGACCGCGCTGAGCCCACCTATAAGATGGAGTACGAGGGCGGAGACGACAATGATGTGGAAGTTGGCGTTAAGACTCCGCTCGAAGGCAACGGTGATTTTCGTAGTGAGGAATGTCTCGACTTGTTGGATGAGTGTGATATCGTTGTTACAAATCCTCCTTTTAGCCTTTTTAGAGAATTTGTCGGGACGCTGATGGAACGAAAAAAGAAATTCCTGATTATTGGAAATATGAATGCTATCACATATAAAGAAATATTTCCTCTTATCAGGGACAATCAAATGTGGGTTGGAGCAAATGGAAAAGGCGGAACACGAAAGGGCAATTCCATGTGTTTCACAGTACCTAATGATTATTCTGGTAAAACAGTTGATGTTGACGGTATACCTATGGTGCAGGTTTCTGCGTGGTGGTATACGAACATGGATTTTGCCAAGCGCCATGAAAAGTATATTTTTTGGAAGGAATTCAATCCGATTGATTATCCGAAATACGATAATTATAATGCGGTCGATTGTGGTAGAAGCAATGAATTTCCTATAAATTATGATGGCGTTGTTGGTGTACCTATTTCGTTCTTAAATGGATTCTACAATCCAGACCAATTTGAAATCGTAGCTTTTCGTAAAGGCAATGACGGCAAAGATTTAGTATTCACGAGAGAAAGAGAGAGAGAGTTCAACCGTACTTTCGTATCCTTGTACGACGTCAATAGCCGGGATGATAAAAAACGTAGAAGGCAAAATCAATGGGAGGCTTACTTATGCGAGAATAACAATCAGACGAAAATAGAACCAGTTGATTACTTTTATCCATTAAGTATAAAGAGCCGTGCAGCGGGAACAATGAACGGTTTGATAAATGGAAAAGAAACATATAGACGGATTTTAATTTGTAAGAAAGCGGGTATATATAATGAGCAAGCAGGAGGAACAGCAAGTTTTTGACATGGCAAAACAAGATATTCCATTCTTAAAAGACCTTGAACTTGTTAAGCACGATGACCGTCCTGATTTTGTCTTAAAAGATAAAAATGGACGCATAATAGGATTGGAACACTTCAGAGCAGATGTTTACCGAATGGTGGATGAAAGCAATTCCCACGTCAGCGGAGGCCATACCGTTTTAGATAAATCTAAAAATGAAGTATTTCAAAAATATCATTCTTTTTCCGTTGATAATACATGGACCGACCAATTATTAGAAAATGCAACAAATGATGCTCTTGAAATTGCCAATGATTCATTGAATATGCAAAGAAATTATAAATACGAAGACTTTCTTGACAATTTGCGTGTAGGTATTCACGGAAGACTGCCCAAAGTAAAAGGACATATTCAGAAGAGTCAAAACTATCCGAACAGAGCAAATTATGATTTGATGGGTTTTTTGATAGAAGTACCAATACCATCTTTTCAATATTACTTTGAAACAACCAGTTCACAAAAAATTTCGCGGGCGAAATCGTTGGTTTGTAGATATCCATTAGCTACTGATATTCCAAATTTTCGTGAAATCCTAAGACAATATAATAATGGGTATTCTTATCAAAGAATTGCCGGGCTTCCAATAACGAATGAGATTTGGAGAGAATTAGATATATTTGATGATATTGATTTTGTTATCATTGAAACTTACAATTCGAAAAACACCTCAAAAAAATTAGCAGAACATCATGGACAGTATTTTGATAAAAGCACTCCAAGACCGAAGATATATCCCGCTTTTTCTTTTGGCCTTACCAACATAACTTATACAGATGCTCATGCAGAACATAGAGAAGGCAAAACAAATATATTGTTTAATATGCAAGTAAATCAGTCTAAATATGATGTTTTAGCAACTAAAACAATACTAAAAAATGAAAGGCGAAAGCTAGACAGAAAAGCAAGAAAACATTTTGATAAAACGATGAAGGATTTTCGCAAATAATAAAGATTAACAGAAAGGACTTAATCTATATGAAGATTACAGAAACGAAAATCAAGGTGTCTGACCTTGTAGAGAATTACTCTGACGACGGAGACGGCGGCGTTTACGGTTACAACAACCGGCTTACGATTAGACCGAGCTTCCAGAGAAATTTCTGTTTCTCAGACAAACAACGTGCAGCCGTCATCGATTCCGTGATGAACGGATTCCCGCTGAACGTCATGTACTGGTCTAAGACCGGAACAGACACTTACGAGGTTCTTGATGGACAGCAACGTACTATCTCTATTGCTCAGTACATCAACAAGGATTTCCCTGTCAAGGTCAACGGCAACGACAAGTTCTTCCAGAACCTGACTGATGAAGAAAAGCAGACGATTCTGGACTACGAGTTGACGGTCTATGTCTGTGAAGGCACGGAAGCCGAGAAGCTGGAATGGTTCAAGCGTATCAATATCGCGGGGGAAGTTCTGACTCCGCAGGAACTGCTGAACGCTACATACACCGGACCGTGGCTGGCCGATGCCAAAAACTATTTCTCGAAACGCAACTGTGTTGCTGCGAAGATGGCAGATGGATATTTGAAAGGTAATCCGATTCGGCAGGAACTGTTGGAAAAGGCACTGACTTGGATTGCGGACCGGGATAGTCTGGAATCCGGGCAAATGTACATGGCTATCCATCAGCATGATGAGGATGCCAATGAATTGTGGCTCTACTTCCAGTCTGTCATCAACTGGGCGAAGATGCTGTTCCCGACTAAACGGAAGGGAATTACTGATGCACAGGCGTGGGGACTGCTTTACAACAAGTACCATTCAAAGCAGTACAACAGCAACGCTCTGGAAGCTGACATCAAGAAACTCGTGCTGGATGATGATGTGACCAAGAAGGCAGGCATCATCCCGTTCATCCTCTCTGACCGTACATGGCGCGACGAAAAGCATTTGTCCCTGCGTGCGTTTACCGAGTCTCAGAAGCTCCGTGCCTACGAGCGGCAGGGTCACAAGTGTCCGCTGTGCGTTGCGAACGGCATCAACACCGAGTATGCCTATGAGGATATGGAAGGTGACCACATCATTCCTTGGAGCAAAGGCGGGCATACCACTGACAACAACCTGCAGATGCTGTGCAAGAAGTGCAATGAGGCGAAGTCGGATAAGTGATTTTCCAAAACGAAACTTTTAATTCGACTTTTCCATAAAAACACTTTTAATATAGCGTTGTCCGACTTGACAAAGGAGCCTGCAACTATAGTCGTTGGAAAAATCCACAAACACTTAGCTTGTACTTAGTCAGTGTTAAGCTAGTATCTAGCTAGTTTATAGCAAATATTTTCCAACATTGATTGCAATAGCGCACAAAAAATAATGCTACCACGCTGCTTTTGAGAGAACACTAAGTTCATTTATAGTCGGAGTGATTCTTACGACCATGTTCAGGATTACTTATATTGCATTGCTAGAAGAATCGTAAAAGATGTTCCTTACGATAAAAGCCTGAAAGCAAGTATAATTGTTTTCGTAATTATGAAGGTGGCTGTTCGTACTGCACTGGTATTGGTTGTGAATGTTATGAGGATTTATTTTTACGAAAGGAAAAATAGTATGAATAGAAAAATGATAAAAGCATTAAAAAACAAATATATTTATGTAGATATAGATGGTACTATAGCTGAATACCGATTTAATAACCACGTAAATGCAAAAGATGGAACTACTAACGGGCAAACTATGAAAGAGATAGAAAATCATATTTTCCTGTATAGTAGACCATTAAAAACAGTCATTCAAACGCTTAAAAGAGCAAAGAAAGAAGGCATTTGGATATGTGGTGCTATTATATCACCTGTGGAGTTACTTGATAAGATTGTATGGCTTGAGGAAAACTGTAAAGGTATTGAGTTCAATGGAAATTTTTGGTTTGTGCCAGAAGAATATTGGGATAATTTTCTTGAATATTTTGACCATAATAACAGCTTAGGGTACAAACTTGCTTCGAATGATACCTGTATTGAAACTAAATATGGAACAATTATGAAAGGCTCTAAAACTCGCATATGGGATTGGATTATAAGTCACAATTTTCACAAATTAGAAGAAACCGTATTTATTGATGATGTATTATCATATTTAAAACAGGCAGAAGAAAAAGGTGTTACAGCTTATCATATAAGTAGTTTTATTGAATAATTACATAAAAATAGAAGAACCGTGATTCTCTCCGAAAGGCGAGATAACGGCTCTATCAAAGATTGCGATAGAGATAATATCAAGAGTCGCACGGATATCCCACGATATCGCAAGTGAATCTACATATTTCATATATGGTCGTGTGGAGTTGCTAGAGTACGAGGATATGAGTTCCAATAGAATCAAGCATAGCTACACGAAGGGACAATTTGGAGATTTCTCAAATTTCTCATTTTTTGACTGCTTTGATAAAGCGAGCGATTTTGAAGAAGTCCTTCGTGAGCATAACATCGATGTAAAGAAAAGGTAAGGTGACTGTCGTCACCCACAAGACCATCGTAGCCTTTATCCCGACGCTCGATGTCGAGATGGATGTCCAGCACTCCCAATATATCCATCCAGAGCATCTTCGTCCTCGCAGAAGATTTTGGCAACTTAGATATTGACTGAGTTATTGAGATTGGCCTTGAGTAATTCACGAAGCGTGGTATAATAAGACTATCACAAAAGGTTTAAGCCTCCCATCGTAATCAGTAGCATCTGACTACGGTGGGAGGTTTTTTGTTTTTAGGAGGAAATGGTTATGAGGCAAGAACCAACTGTTGAAGAAAAAATAGCCTATTCGATTGTAAAAGAAATGTTTCCAGACATTAAATTTGAACTTAAAGACAAACCGGATATCCAAGCGATAGATAAAAGTATCGGCATTGAAGTTGTGAATGGATTGTCGTCCGAAGCAGAAAAATACCTCAACACAAAAAGAAAAACTTTAGAAAAGCAAAAGTCAGAAAGTCCGTTCTTAGATGCAAGGAAATTTGCATTCGATTTGTTTGTATCATTTGAAAAACAGTATGAGGCAAAACTCA